>Ga0334887_1001439_pt1 | contig 30885 bp, 31 predicted proteins | sample GraSluR1_MG_10_FD_207217 | JGI IMG/M metagenome (GOLD analysis project Ga0334887, IMG submission 207217) | Sludge microbial communities from methane-producing bioreactor in Wageningen University, Netherlands - Granular Sludge_18_07-R1 | ecosystem: Engineered > Bioreactor > Anaerobic >...
CACAGGTGGTGGCCCGCAAGAAGGGTCTGCACCTGGTGCTGATCGATGCCAAGGATTACGCCACCGTCGAGTTCGGCGCGGTGGACGTCACCGGCGACATCCTGGCCGAGATGCCCGGGTTCGCCGGCGCCGGCCCAGAACCGACGGGCACGACCCCGTCCCCGGAGGCCTCGCGATGAAGCGCGCAGTCGTGATCTCTGTTCTGCTGCTGACCGGGCTGGTCGGCTGCACCAACCGTGCTCCCCAGATGACCGTCGGGGTCGTCAACACCGCGAGAATTGTCCAGGAGAACCCGAAGTACCTGGATCTCAACGTGCTGCTCATGCAGGAGCGGGACGCCGTCTATTCGCAGATCCCTGCCAACGTCCAGCAGCTTTCGGACGCCGAGAAGCGGCAATTGCAGGAGAAGCTGGCCAAGGAGGCCAGCGAGCGCTCGGGCCGCTTCGACAAGCTGGTCCGCGAGTTCATGCAGAAGCTCCAGTCCGACATCCAGGAGTCGGCCGGCGAGGTGGCTCGCGCCAAGGGGATCGACATGGTGATCATCGACACCCCCTATCATCCGACCGTCCTCTACAATTCGGGCGAGAACATCACCACCGACATCCTGCTGAAGATGAGGAACCAGTGATCTTCCACCGGTTGGGGGAGAAGGCATGACCGAGGAGTTGCGACCCGTCAAGATCCATCCGTCGGCCGTGCTCATGCCCGGGGCCACCTTGGAGGCCGAGGTGGAGGTCGGGCCGGGGGCCGTGGTTGAGGAAGGGGCCCGGATTGGCGCCGGCGCTCAGGTGGGGGCCTGCGCCTACGTCGGGCCGGGGGTCCTGGTCGGCCCTGGCTGCATTCTCGAGCCCGGCGTGGTCCTGCTTCCGGGCACGGTCCTGGGCCGGGGGGTCCGGGTCCAGGCTGGGGCTGTCCTGGGAACCGATGGCTTCGGCTACGTGCTCGAGCAGGGTCGACATCGCAAGATTCCCCAGGTGGGGCGCGTCGAGGTGGGGGACCGGGCGGTGATTGGCCCCGGGGCCTGCGTGGATCGGGCGACCACGGGGGCAACCCGGATCGGTGAGGACGCAGTCCTGGGTTCCATGGTCATGGTCGGACACAACTGCCGCGTCGGGGCCCGAACCCGGATGGGAGACCAGAGCGGGGTGGCGGGGTCTTCGGCGATCGGGGAGGACTGCCACCTGGGAATCCAGACCGGCATGGCCATGCGCGCTGAGCTGGGGGACCGCTGTCGACTGGCCGATCGGGCCGGTGCCCTGCGCCGCTTTCCCCCCGACCAGGATCTGGCGGGGTTCCCGGCGCGCCCACGAGCGGAGGTCTCCCGGATGGAGGCAGCCCTCCACCGTCTTCCCGCTCTCCTGCAGAGCCTGGAGGGTCGGCGAACCTGAGCCTTCGAGGAGGCGAACTCATGAGATCGCGCATCGCGGCGGCAGCCTGGATCCTGCTGCTCGCCTTCCTCCCCTGGAATCCCTGCCAGGCTGCCGACGTGGTCCTGGGCGAGAGGGTTGTTTTCCGTGTGCCCGACGAAGCCCAGGCTGCGGCTTTGACCGCACGGTTGGACGCTCTTCTGCAGTCTGGTGCTGCAGCAGAGGCCATCCGCGTCGGCAAGTCCGAGGGGCAGACGGCCTTGTTGTGGGGCGACGAGGTGCTCGTGGTCGTCACCGCCGAGATGGGCAAGGCGAATTCCAGCACGCCTCCCGCCCTGGCCGCGGTGTGGGCCGAGAACCTTCGCAAGGTGGTTCGCAGCGGGCTGCTCAAGGTGGACCGCAATCGGCTGGAACTTCCCGTGGGCGGCGAGCAGGTGGTCCGCGTCACCGGCCTGGCCCAAGGTCCCCTGGAGGCCCTGCCGACGTCGTCGGGCGTCCAGGTCGCGGTGGACCAGGAATCGGGGGCCGTTTCCCTGGTGGGGGTGGCCGTGGGGCGCACCCGCGTCGACCTTCGCCGCGGGAACGGCCGAGAGGTGGTCTGGGTCCACGTCAAGGACTGGGCCGGAATCCTGCCGCGGCAAGTCGAGATCGAGGTGACCGGTCGTCCGGCTCCCGGGCAGATGGTCGCCCAGGCGGCGCTCTCCGGCACGGCCACGCGTGCCTCGGTTCAACCCGGATGTCGCCTGCTGCTCGAATCCGCCCCACTGGAGCTGCCCTCCGTCCCCGCCGAGCAGGTGATGCGGCTGGAGCTCCCGATGGCCATCCTCGGGGGTGAGGACTACTTTCCGGTGCGTGCGAACGTGCCCGTCGTGGTTCGGAATCTGCCCCTCGAACCGGTGGAGGCCAACCTTCTCCTGGTCAGCAATCGGCCCGAGCGCCTGACCCAGGATGGCATCCTGATGGGGTACACCTTCACCCGGAAGGAACCCACCCGGCTGATGTACTCCCACCTCAACGACCTGCGCCAGCGGCGCAACCTGTGGGTGAACCTGGCCAACCCGGGTGATGAGCCGGTCCGCTTGCTGGTCGGTTCGACCTGGGCTGGTCCCGAACGCAACGAGGTCCACGTCGGCCAGACGTCCGCGCGGCGCTTCCTGGAGGCCCTGGCGGTCCATTCGGGCTATGTGGTCACCCTGCCGCCGCGCTCGGCCCTGGAACTGGTCGCCCACGACATGCAGCCCAAGGCCCTGGTCACCGGATTCATGAACTTCCGCATCCTGGAAGGGGAGCGGGCCACCGTCGAGGTGCGCACGGCCGTTCAACCCAGCCAGAATGACGGTTCCCCCCTGCCTCACCTGGGGGCGCCCTTCAATCCTTTCAAGATCCACCCCCACGGGGTCTTTGCGCAGCCCTTCTTCGAGCTGGATGGTGAGTTCGTGGTGGGAGGGGACTCGCTGGTCCAGCGCTATGGAGAGAGCCCCTGGCTGATCGATTTCGAGACGGGCCTGCCCAACAACGGGAACTTCGGAGTCCTCTACAAGACGCTGGTCGAGTTGCGCAATCCCGATTCGGTTCCCCGGCGGGTGGGTCTGTATTTCAATCCCGTGGCGGGTCCTGCTGGAGGGACCTTCCTGGTCGATGGCCGGGTCGTCCAGGCCCCCTTCCGGCGGGTGAACAACGAGGCCCTGCTGACCGAGATCGAGTTGGGTCCCGGCGAGTCGAGGATGGTCGAGGTGGTGACCTTCCCTGAGGCCAGTTCCAACTACCCGGCCCAGTTCGAGTTCCGGGATCAGGAGCCTGTCTCGGGCGCACCCGCACGCCCCTCCAGCAGCCTCGTCCCGGCAGGGGGGCGGAATTGAACCGCCTGCAGCGCACCCTGGCGGCTCCGGCCCTCTTTCGCGGAGCGGGCCTCCATGGGGGTGGAAGCTCGATCCTGACCGTCCTTCCTGCGCCGGAGGATCACGGCCGGGTCTTGCGAGTGGATGGTCGCGACCTGCCCTGTCGGCTGGACCGGGTGGTTGGAACCGAGCGCTGCACGATCCTGGGGGATGGCGAGGTTCGGGTGGCCACGGTGGAGCACGTCCTGGCGGCCGCCGCAGGCCTGGGCCTGGACAACCTCGTGCTGGAGATTCAAGGGGAGGAGGTGCCGGTCATGGACGGGTCCGCCCTGCCCTTCGTCCAGGGGTTCCTCCAGGCGGGAGTGGTCGAGCAGTCGGCGTCCATCCAGCCCCTGTGTCTGGGCCAGCCGCTCTTCGTCGCGCAGGGGGATGCGCTGGTCGTGGCGCTTCCGGCCGAGAATGCGGCTTTCGAAGCGGCGATCCACTTCACTCATCCGCTGGTCGGCGCCCAGCACTTCTGTTTCCGACCGGAGCAGGACGAGTTCGTGTCTTCCCTGGCGCCGGCCCGGACCTTCGGGTTCTGGGAGGAGGTCCAGGCCCTGCTGGAGCGTGGTCTGGCGCGCGGGGGGGACTTCTCCAACGCGCTGGTCATCGGGGGGCCTGGCGGGTTCTCGTCGCCCCCGCGGTTCCCCGACGAGCCGGTTCGTCACAAGGTGCTGGACCTGGTCGGCGACCTGGCGCTTCTGGAGCGGCCACTGCAGGCGCGGGTGCTGGCGGTTCGCGCCGGGCATCGCCTGCATCTGGAGTTGGCCAGGAAGATCCTCAAGGAGGGTGCCCATGTTCGGATGGTCTGAGATCCTGGAACGGCTGCCCCATCGCCCCCCGTTCCTGTTGCTGGATCGGGTGTTGGGGGTGGAGCCGGGTCGCGCCTGGGGCTACAAGAACATCACGATGAATGAACCGCAGTTCCGCGGTCATTTCCCTGGGAATCCGGTCCTGCCCGGCGTGTTGACCATCGAGTCCCTCCTGCAGTTGACGTGGATCCTGTACTCCGGCCTGGGAAGCCCGCGCCTGGCAGGGATCGATCGTCTGAAGTTCCGGCGGCAGGTCAAGCCCGGCGACCGACTCGACCTGGAGGTCCAGGAAGTCGAGATCGATGGGGAATGCCGCCGGGTCCGGGTCCGGGCGCAGGTGGACGGGCAGGTCGCCAGTGAGGGGATCCTGACCTTGTTCCTGGAGGCCTCCTCGGGAAGCCGGCCCGATGCCACTTCGGAATGACCTGACAGGAGTCCCCTTCCAGGCGCCGAAGGCCGGCGGGATCATCTTGAATCTTCAGGAGTCCGGCCGTCTCCGGAAGGGAGTCCCCTGGCTTGGGGGAGAGGATTCCCCCTCCGGTCTGGAAACGTCACGCCGCCGTCGGGGTTCTACCTGGCAGGGACTGGCGCTTGCTGGCCTCGACCCATCGTGCGACGGACGAACAAGAATGGCACAGAATCTTCAACCAGCCGCTCCGGCGGCACGAATCACGGCCCTTCAGACCCTGCGCTCGCTCTGCCTGAACGCATCGTTCCGAGCGGGTGTGGTCTGCGGAAGGGAGGCTTGATCGTGGAACCGGTACGAGTCGGGGTCGTCGGCATCGGCAGCATGGGGCTCAACCACGCCCGGATCTATTCGGAACTTCCCCAGACCGAGCTCATCGGCGTGGTCGACATCCAGGAAGCGCGGGGTCGCCAATGCTCCGCGCGTTTCAATACCACGTATTTCGAGTCCTATCATGGCCTCTTCGACAAGGTCGATGCGGTCAACATCGTGGTCCCGACCAGCCTGCACTACCCCGTTGCCATGGAGTTCCTCAAGCGGGGCGTTCATGTCCTGGTCGAGAAACCGATCGCGGTGGATCTGGTTCAAGCCAAGCGGCTGGTCGACTACTCCAAGCGGCACAACCTGGTCTTGCAGGTCGGGCACCTCGAGCGCTTCAACCCGGCGGTCATGAAGCTGCGCGACATCATGGGCCAACCGATCATGATGGAGTGCAGTCGGCGCTCGTGTCCCACCAACCGCAACCTCGACGTCGGGGTCGTGTGGGACCTGATGATCCACGATCTGGACATCCTGATCCACCTGGTCAACTCGCCGGTTCAGGACATCAGCGCGAATGGGGTCTCGGTCTACTCGGACTACGAGGACATCGCCCAGGTCCAGTTGCGTTTCCAGAACGGTGTCATGGCCAGCCTGGTGGCCAGTCGGAATTCGGGGAACCGGGTGCGCAGTCTTCAGGTGACCGAGAAGACCGGGCGCACCTTGTCGTTGGACTTCATCGACCAGACCCTGGCCATTCTGCGCCCCGGCCTGGATGGCCGACCCATCCCGCCCGAAAACGTGCATGTCGAGAAGGAGGAGCTCCTCCGTCTTGAACTCAACCACTTCGCCGAGTGCGTGGCCATGCACAAGACCCCCATGGTGACCGGTGAAGACGGGAAGCGTGCCCTGGAGCTGGCCATGCAGGTGCTGGCTCGGATGAAGATGGTGAAGGCCCGGTCGTCGCAGGGGATGGAACTCATCGCGCTGGCGGGATAGGGCGCTCAGGGCAGGACCAGGGCGGGCTTGTCGGGTCGAAGGCCGGGGCGAGGCTGGCCGGGCCGGGGGGGCAGAATTCGAGAGGAGCAGACCAGTCGGTGAAGATCCATCCAACGGCCATCGTGCATCCTGGGGCCGAGATCGACGAGGGGGTTGAGATCGGGCCCTTTTCGATCATCGGACCGAACGTCCGCATCGGCCGCAACACGGTGGTCATGTCCTCGGTCGTTGTGGAAGGATGGACGACCGTAGGCTCGGAGAACGTGATCTTCCCGAACGCGGTGCTCGGCACGGCGCCTCAAGACCTCTCCTACCGGGGCCAGCGCGCCTACGTGCGGATCGGAGACCGCAACGAGTTGCGCGAGGGCGTCACCGTGCACCGGGCTGCCGATGAGGACGGGGTCACCTCGGTTGGCGACGACAACCTGCTCATGGCCTACGCGCATGTGGCCCACAACTGTCACGTCGGCAGCCAGGTGGTGATGGCCAACTATGCGGGGTTGGCAGGCCACGCCGCGGTCGAGGACCAGGCGATCCTGGGGGGGCTGAGCGGAGTCCATCAGTTCGTCCGCATCGGCCGTCTGTGCATGGTAGGAGGGCTGGCCAAGATCACCAAGGACCTTCCGCCCTTCGCGATCGTGGACGGCAATCCGGCGCGCATCTACGGACTGAACAGTCGGGGTCTGCGCCGTCGCGGGGTCGCCGAGGAGGCCCGCCTGGCTCTCAAGCGCTCCTTCCGCCTGCTGACCACGGCGGGACTGAACCTCGAGCAGGCCCTGGCCGCCATCCGTTCAACCCTGTTGGATTGTCCGGAGGTGGCCCACCTGGTCGGTTTCCTGGAAGCGCCGACGCGGATGGGGGTCTTGACTCGTGGATGTGGAGACCGACGCCAGAGAGGCGCGGAGGTCCTGGATCCCGAACCCCGCGATTCCGATCGCGGGCCCCGTTGAGCGGTTTTCCGGTCCCGTGCCCAGGAAGCCCGACGACCATGTCCTCCTTCCCTGGCCTGCCCTTTGACGGGTTTTGAAGCCTCCGCCCCGTCACGTGGCCGGACTGCGGGACGCACGATCGCCTTGATGGCCGCCGAGCCCTCGGGGGACCTTCAGGCTGGAGCCCTGGCGCGCGCCTTGCGGCATCGCGATCCCGCCCTGCGCCTGGTGGGCGTGGGAGGGGCGGCCATGGCCGCAGCCGGGGTGGAATTGTGGATGGAGAGCCACACCTGGAGCACCATCGGTCCCGGGGAGGCGCTGGCCCGGATTCCCGGTCTGTACCTGGCCTACCGGCGCATGCGGGGACACCTGCTGCGTGAACGCCCGCAACTGACCGTGGTGGTCGATGCGCCGGCCCTGCACATGCGGTTGGTGGGCTTCCTGAAGCGCCGCGGCCTGAGGACTGCCTACTACTTTCCGCCTTCCGCGTGGAGTCGCAACCCGCTTCGCATGCACGAGATCCATTCGCGGGTGGATGGAGTCCTGTGCGCCTTTCGCGCCAACGCCCAGCTCTATGACGCGCTGGGTCTGCCGGTGGCCTTCTTCGGACACCCCCTGAGCGACGTGGTCCACGATTCGCCGGGCCCGGAGGAGGCGCGTGGGATCCTGGGCTTGGAGGGGCCGGCCCTGGCCGTGCTTCCCGGCAGCCGGACCCAGGAGGTCCGCCACCTGCTGCCGACCTTCCTGGAGGTCGCAGCCCGGTTGCGTCGGGATGAGCCGGGTCTGCAGATCCTCCTGCCCTGCGCCACGCCGCCTCTCGAGAAGCGGATTCGTTCCATGTTGGGGCCGGAACTGCCCGAAGGTCTTCGAATCATGTCGGGGCAAGCTCGCCTGGCCCTGGCTGCCAGCCGCCTGGCGCTGATGGCTTCGGGTTCGGCCAGCCTGGAGGCGGCACTCCTGGGCGTGCCGATGCTGCTCTGCTATCGTTTCGGGGCGCTGGACGCGGCCCTGGGGCGCACGCTGAAGGCCCTGGGCTTGTTGCGGGTGGACCGCTTCGGCCTGCCCAACCTGGTCCTGGACCAGGACGTGGTCCCCGAGCTTCTGCAGGAGGAGGTCCACCCCGATCGCGTGGAGGCCGCGGCTCGGCAACTGTGGGAGGAGGGGCCGACGCGGGACCGGATGCTGGCGGACCTGGCCCGGGTGCAGGAGGCCCTGGGCGGCCCCGGGGTGGTGGACCGGCTGGCCCGGGTGGTGGATTTCCTGGCGGCCGGAGACTCGATGCCTCAAGCCCTGGCGAGAACCGAGCATTGAACCAGGTCGTCCTGACCACGAACTCTCCGGGAGAGCTGCATTCCTGGGTCCGCGGAACGGTCAAGGAGCTCAAGCGCCAGCGGCCGGACCTGCGCGTCGTGGTGGCCCTGGTCCCCTGCCCCTATGCCTCGGGCGCCGAGGCTCGCGTGGCGGCTGGCATTCCGGGGGTCGACCAGGTCCTGCGGCCGATGCAGACGGTGCGCCTGGCCCTGGGGATTCCCGACCGCGCCTCCCGCCTGGAGGGACGGGGCGTGGTGGTCTTCATGGGAGGCGAGCCCTGGCACGCCCTGCTCCTGGCTCGGGCCCTGCGCTGGCCGGCCGTGGCCTACGCGGTGCGGGCAGGGAGGCTGGCCAGGTGTTTCGCCCGGGTGGGAGCCTTGGACCCTGGGATCGAGCAGGGCCTGCGGCGCCAGGGGGTCACCCGCGTGCGGACGGTCGGCAACCTGGTGCTGGACGGAGTGGAGGTTCCGCCCGACCTCCACCCGGTCCCCCATCGGCCCACCCTGGGCCTCTTCCCTGGTTCTCGAGGGCTTCACCTCCGGGCCGCGCTGGCGGTCTTCCTGCGCACGGCAGAACTGGTCCGCCAGCGGGTCCCCGACCTCCAATGCCTCCTGGCGGTCTCCCCTTTCGTCCGCCGGGAGGATGTCGTCCGAGCCCTGGAGCATCCCCTGCGTCTTGGGCTTCCCACCGCCCGGGGACGCCTGGAAGGCGACCGGTTGCGCACCGAAGGGGGCCTGGAGGTCGAAGTGCTCTGGGGGAAGCCCTATGAGGTCATGGCCCGGATGGATGTGGCTTTGACGATTCCGGGGACCAATACAGGTGAGATGGCCTGCGTGGGGCGCCCCATGGTGGTGGGGCTCTCGGCCTCGGCCCCGATCCCCCGAGGGGGGCTGGGGGGGGTGCTGGACATGTTGCCCATCCTGCCCCTGCTCAAGCGCTTCTTGCGTCGCAAGACCTATCGCCGGCTGGTCTTCGTGGCCCAGCCCAACCGCCTGGCGGGCCGGGCCCTGGTTCCGGAGGTGGTGGTCCAGCGGGATCTCGACGTCCTGGTCCGACCTCTCGTCGAATTGCTGGAGGATCCCGAAGGGAGGCGCCGGCTCGGCATGGAACTCCAAGGCGTCATGGGGGGAGGGCGGGGTGCGTCTGAACGCATGGCGGAGTTGATTCTGGAGGTGGCCCCATCATGAAGCGCATGAAGGCCTTTTTCTTTCGTTGGAGGGGAGCGATCATCGCTCCGTTGACGCTCGTGCTGCTGATCCTGGCGCGACCCACCCTGGAATCTTTCCTGGCCGGACTCGTCCTGACCTTGGTGGGCGAGAGCCTGCGCTTGTGGGCCCTGGGCTATACCGGACAACCGACCCGAAGCCAGGACCTGGTTGCCCCGGAACTGATCACGGCCGGGCCTTACAGCGTGGTCCGCAATCCGCTGTACCTCGGCAACGTGCTCAACGCCCTGGGTGTGACCGTGGCCGCCATGGGAGGACACGGTCCGCGGGATGGCATGCTGATCTTCCTGGGCGCGGTCCTGTCGCTGGTGGTCGTGTATGGGGCCTGCATCGCCGTCGAGGAGGAGTTCCTGGCGGATCGATTCGGGTCCGAGTACGAAGACTATCGCTCGCGGGTCCCCACCCTGGTCCCCCGGCGGCTGCGTCTGTCTCCGGGGCACGGGGCCTTCCTCTTCCCCTCCTGGCGCTTTGAGTTCAGCACGTTCGGTTGGCTGGTCCTGGTATGGTCTTCCCTGGCGATGCGTCTGCGATAGCCCCTTCGGGGACTTTTCAGTCCGACGTGGAATCCTCCATCCAGGACCTGGGCCCGTTCGCCGGGCCCAGCGAAGGGAGACTCGGCCCGTGCAGATTCGACCCACGATTTCGGTCCCAGGGCACCCGCCTGGCCAACGCCTGCAGACGGCGCCTCAAGCGGGGCCCCAGGATGTCTTCCGTCCCGGTGGGCTGCGGGAATCCGACCCGGCGTTGGTTCCTCCCCCCGCCGGCACCCCTGCCGGAGCAGCGTCGTGGCCCAGGGCAGTCTCGCCACGGCACGAGGAGGCCTCCACCGCCGAGGGCCTGGCGTTGGCCAGTCGGATGGTCAGCGGTTGGGATCTTCCTTCCTCTTTGAAGGTCGGAGCCGCGCGGGACCTGGCATGCCTTCCGCTGGCGTGGCTGCAGCGCCTGGACGCCGAGGGCCTGACGGTTGCCGTCCTGCAGGACGGGCAGAGCCTGGCTGACACCGATGTCCTGCCGACCATGACGCCCGAGCGCTGTCGAAAGCATTTTGTCCAGGCCCAGGCCCTGGCCCGAACGGCCATCGACGAGGAGAACAGGGCGTTGTCGCTGGACCCCTCCGCGCCGGCGGACGATTTCGCCTCGGCCATGGCTCGCCGTTGGCTGCCCGACCGGATCCGCGAGAACCTCCTTCCCCGGTTGGACCAGGCGGGGATCGGCTTCTCGGTGGAGGTGTGTCGGGAACCCGTGGATCTGAAGGCCCTGGCTCGCTCCAAGCAGGTTCCCGACCAGGAGTTCCAGACCTGGCGGGACCTTCTGGTGGAGTTGAACGGTCCGCTCCTGACGTTGTCAGGGGACCTGGCCCACGCGGCCCAGGAGATCCTGATGGTGCCCTATGCCTTCCATCGCGGCCGCGCCGTCTCCGAGGTCAGCCGGGACAACTACGCCACCTTCGATTCCATGAAGGTCCGTCAGCACCGCGGAATCCACTCCTGGCCCAACCGGCTGATCATGGTTCACGAGGCCTTCGTCAAGGAACCGGCCGACGAAGTCGGCAACTACCGGGTGCTGGTCCACGAACTGGGCCACGCGATGGATTATCTGGCGGAGGATCTCCTTCCCGAGCACCGCTCGACGGTGGATGCGCTCTTCGCGTCGGACCTCGAGGCGGCGCGGCAAGGGGAGCTGCGCTTCCTCACCCCGCGTTCGGCCGACAACCCGCGGGAATACCTGGCGGAAGCCGTGGAAGCGTACATGACCCGGCGCGTCGGCGACGGGCAAGACTTCTACAAGCCCGAGAACAGCCGCGAGGACCTCCAACAGCGCAATCCGGCCATCTTCGAGTATGTCCGCTCGCTCTTCGAGAGCTGAGCCTCGTCCCTCCCCTGCGGATTCGAGGCGCGCCTGAATCCGCCGCCTGGCCTGAGAACCGAGGGCGTCGGAAGGCCTCTGGACACGTGGAGCCTTGCGGGTATAATGGTCTTTCGGCCCCCCGGAGCCTTCAGGAGGAACCATGAGCACCCGGAAACAGCGCCGCAAGGCTGCCCGCGACGAATCCCAGCCGGTCGCCGAGGCGGCGGCCCCCAAGGCCGTTTCGCCCGCACCACCGCCTGCGACGCCGGCCAACCCGGCCGAAGAGCGCCGCGCTCAGCGGCGCATGTCGGTGATCGGCTTCGCCTTGACGGGCATGTTGATGGCCTTCCTGGCTGGGGCCAACCAACCGGTGTCGGTGGCCGAGTCGGCCTCGGCCCTGGTCCAGGCCACCCGGATCGGGTCGGCGGTGGCCGTGCAGGCGGCTGAACTGGGGCGCGGGCTGGGGACCGGGCTGATGGGCCTGGTGGTCGGGGCCAGCTTTGGCTACTCGTTGTTCCTTCGCCCCGGGCTGATGTTCATGAGCTGGTTGGGTGGGGGAGCCGGCCTGGCGATGGGCCTGGCGACCGGGATCACCCTGGTGGGGGGCGTGGGCTGGACTGGCGGCTTCCTGGCGGTCGTGCTGGCGGCCTTCAAAGCCCGGGCGGGCGACCTCTGAAAGCCCGGTCCGCGGCGCCGTGTCGCATCTGACCGTCTACCACACCAACGACATGCACGGTCGGCATGAGGTCCTGGACCTGCTGGAGTCGCAGGACCGCGTGTCCCCCTCAATCCTGCTGGATGCCGGGGACGCCATTTCCGGCTCCAACACCGTCTTTCATCTGGCCGAGCCGATTCTCGAGCGCATGAGCGGGGTGGGCTACACCGCCATGGCCATGGGCAATCGCGAGTTCCACTACCTGCGGGGTGTCCATCGGCGTCGCCAGGCCCAGCGCTCGTTTCCGGTCCTGGCCGCCAACCTGCAGGACCTTCGTTCCGGCACGGCCTTCTGGCAACCCGCCCTGGAGCTTCAGGTCGAGGGGATCCGCGTCGGGATCCTGGGGGCGACCCCGGTCCAGTATCCCCCTCTGGCCATCTGGGAGAGGCTCTCGGGATTTCGCTTCCTGGACCCCTTCCAGACGCTGCCAGGCCTGGCTGAAGAACTGGCCTCGCGGAACGACGTGGTGATCCTCCTGTCGCATCTGGGGGCCCGGGTGGACCGCGAGCTGGCCCGCCGTCTTCCAGGTGTGCGTCTGATCGTCGGGGGGCACAGCCACACCCTCTTCACTCAACCCGAGCGCTGTGGGGAGACCTGGATCGTTCAGGCCGGGAGTCATGCCCGTTTCCTGGGGGAGCTCTGCCTGGAGGTCGGCGCCCGGCCCGGTCGGATCCGGTCCCGCCTGGTGCCGACCGATGGGAGCCCACCCCTGGTCGCCGAGGGCGGCTCTTGAACGCGCCGCGCGTGCTGCTGGTCTCCAACGGTGCTGGAGAGGACGCCATCGCCCGGGAGGTGGCCTGCCGGGCGAAGGGCCTGGACCTGGACGCTTTGCCCCTGGTCGGCCAGGGGGTGGCCTATGAGGGGGTGGCCCGGCGGGTCGGTCCCCGCCGTTCCATGCCTAGCGGGGGCCTGATCCCCGAGGCACTGGGGAACCTCCTGCGCGACCTGGCCGGCGGCCTGGCAGGACTGGTCCTGCGGCAGGTCGCCTGGCTTCGCAGGGAGCGGCGGGACTATCGACTCTTCGTGGCGGTGGGCGACCTCTGGCCCGTGGTGGTAGCGGGTCTGGGCGGAGCGCGGCCGCTGGTGTTCATCGGGACGGCGAAGTCAGACCACCACCATCCCTACTCCGCGCTGGAGGCCCTGGTCCTGCGGCTCTTCACGGTCCTGGCCCTGGTCCGCGACGAGCCGACGGCGGCGAGTCTACGCCGGAGTGGGGTCCGGGCCGCCTGGGTCGGCAACGCCATGATGGACGGCCTGGAGGTCACCGGAGCCGAGCTCGGCGTGGCTCCGGAGGAGGTTTGCCTGGCCTTCCTGCCGGGCAGTCGGGAGGGAACCTACTCGGCTCTACCCCGGATGCTGGAGGCCTATGCCGTGCTGGCCGGGCAGATGGATTCGGCGCCGCGGGCCCTGGTCGGCCTGGCTCCCTCGGTCGACCTGGAGAGGCTGGGCGGAGGTTGCCCGGGCTGGACGATGGTCCCCACCGGGCGGGAGCGGGGCGCCGTGGCCGAGCTTCGCGGACCCGCACCGCCAGTGATGCTGGTGCAGAAGGCCTTCCCCGATGTGCTTCAGCGTAGCACCGTCGCCTTCGGACTGGCCGGGACCGCCCACGAGCAGGCCGCAGGTCTGGGCCTCCCCGTGGTGGCTTTCGAACCCGGAGGCGAGAGTCGCCTGGGCTGGTACCGGGGGCGTCAGAAGGGCCTGCTGGGGGAAGCCTTGCGGGTGGTCGAGGACGATCCCGTCGAGGTGGCGGCCGAACTGCGGCGACTGCTGGAGGACCCCGCCGAGCGGGTCCGGCGCGGCCAGGTGGGCCGCGAGCGCCTGGGCCCGCCGGGCGGAGGGCGGGCCATGGCAGGCATCCTGGAGCGCCTGGCCCGAGGCGAGGTCCTCCAGGACGGGGATCTGGGACCCCCCGGGTGAGGTTGGCCCGGCGCCTGGTGGCGCTGCTGGGTCCTCTCGCAGCAGGCTGGCTGGCCTGCTGGCTGATCCCCGGCCTCCTCCTGGGCCGCCCCGCCGCCCTGCTGGACGGGAGCGCGCCGGAGGGCTGGAAGATGGCCTACGTGGCTTGCCTGTACCTGGTCATCCTGGCCTCCACCTTCCGGGCCTGGAGGCGGTGCGGGCCAGGCTGCGGAGCGCCTGCCCTGGGGAGCCCACGCCTGTCCGGCTTGTTCGGGGGGCTGGGGTTGGGCCTGCTGGGCGTCGGGACGCACCGGCTTGTCCTGGCCTGGGGAGGCTGGTGGTCCCCCCCCGCCCTCTCCTGGGAGACCGGGCTCCAGGCCGTGGGGGTGGCCCTGGTCCTGGCCTTCGGCGAAGAGGTCCTGTTCCGGGGCTACCTCTTGGGTGTTCTGCGTGAGGAGCTCGGACGACCTCGGGCCTATCTCGTGGCCAACGCCCTGTTTGCCGTGGTCCACCTCTTGCGTCCCGGAGATCCGCTCTTCAAGATGGCCTACGGGCTGGGCCTCTTCCTGGCGGGGGCGGTTCTGTGCCGTCTGGCCGAGAACAGCGGGTCCCTGTGGGCCGGGATCGGCCTGCACTCGGCCTGGATCCTGATGGGAGTCCTGGATCCGCCGACGCGGATTCACCCCGGCTGGATCTCCGGCCTGGAGGGTGACCCGGCGGCGGGGGTCCTGGGCTGGGCCCTGCTGACGAGCCTGTGGGTCGGGCTGGGAGTCCTGGGACGCCCGAAGTCCACCCTTGCGGTGTCCCGGCCCGGATTCTAGCGGTTCCGACGCAGGGTTCGGACGAGGTCCAGGGCCTGGCCTCGGCGGGCTTCGCGGCGCAGCTCCTCGCGGTGCGGAACCGCCGGATCCCCGGCCCAGGCCGCCTGGCCCGGGGGGAGGTCGGTCGTGGCCCGGGCCCGGCCAGCGACCTGGGCCCCTTCCCCGACCGTCACGCTGGCGCAGACCATGGCCTGCGCCGCCAGGATCGCGTAGCGTCCCAGGCGGGCTCCAGGGCCCAGGTACGACTGCGAGACCAGGATGGCGCAGGGACCGACGTGGGCCCCTTCGCCGATCCGCACCAGGTTGTCCAGGCGGCAGCCGGTCTCGATCGTGCACCGGTCCAGGCGGCACCGGGCTCCGATCTCGACGTCGTCGCCCACCACGGTGCCGGCGGCAAGCGAGGTCAAAGGGCCGACCAGGCCGTCGCGGCCCACCAGGCAGCCCGCGCCCAGGAAGGCTCCGGGCAGGACGCGTGTTCCTGGGCCGATCTGGCTGCGGGCTTCCAGCACGGCCCGAGCGTGAACCTCGCAGCCCGGGCCCACCTGGACCTCGGGCCCGAGGACCGCGCAGGGCCCGACGTGGGAATCGGGGGCCACCACGGCCGTCGGGTGGACGGTGGCGGTGCAGTGCACGCCCTGGGGAGCTCGACGCGGGGGGTGGAAGTGTTCCAGCAGGAGGGCAAAGGCCAGGCGAGGGTTGCCGACCTGGACCGTGGGCAGGCGCGATGTGGTTCCAGCAGGTGCCAGAAGCGATCCGGCAAGGCTCTCCTCGGCGGCCCGGACCCCACGGGGGTTCTCGGCAAAGGTCATGGCTCCGGGCTGCATCCCGTCCAAGCCGCACGCCGCAGGGACCGGGAAGGCCGGGTCTCCGTGGACCACCCCCCCGACCAGGCGGGCGACGTCCTCCAGGGTCAGGCTGGTTTCTGGTCGATCAGACACGAGCCCGGCGGTTCGACCGGGACCCCGGGGGGTCCTCCCCCAGCGATGGAAGGGAGCCCTTGCCCGTTCGCAGAAGACGACCGGGGGAGACCCTTGGAGGGCTGGGAGGAAGCGTTCCATGCGCGTGGTTCTGGTGGCAACGGATTTTACCGAGGTCTCGGAGCGGGCCGAGGATCGGGCCAGGGAGCTGGCCATGAGCCTGAACGCACGGCTCCATCTGGTGCATGTGGTCGAGCCGATCGACGACCCGGAAGATTCGGACGAAGAGACCCGGGAATTCCACCTCTCCTTGCAGGAACGGGCCAGCGAGAGGCTGCAGCAGCGTGTGGTCCAGTCCGCCGGACTCTCCGTCAGCTTCTCGGTGGTCCTGGGGCATCGTCCCCAGGCCATCCTGCGCGTGGCGGACCAGGAAGAGGCGGATTACCTGGTGTTGGGCACTCATCCCATGGATGAAGGCGACCGGCCTCGTGGCAGCACCAGCCAGCGGGTCTCGTGGTTCTCGCGTCGGCCGGTCCTGCTGGTGCCCTGAACCGCAGCCCGGAGGCCCCTGCCGGCGAAGGTGTGGAGGCCTTCCTCCAGCAGGGGCCGGGATGCGGGGGTCAGCGCCCTCGCTCCCCCTTGTCCTCGCGACCGAAGATCCAGGCCACGATCTCGCCGGGGCTCATCTGGCCCTGCCCATCCCGGGCCCCCGACCAGAACTGCCGATCCCGGGTGTAGCGCGAGGAGGTCTCGTCTTCCGGGATGGCCTGGACTTCGGCCAGGAGGGTCTCCAACCGCCCACGCCAGGCCTCCATGTTGGAGGGGCGCAGGTCCACCCACCCGGCGCTGGCCCACTCTTCAAGCCGCGTCGGGTCGCAGGGAACCTCGTCCTGCCCCCGGTGTGGAGGGGACTTCAGCCGGTGCCCCCGAGCCAGGCGCAACTGGCCGGCCTCCTCCAGCAGGACGGGGATTCCGATGCTCAGCATGGTTCGCAGCAGGCGCTCTTCGCGGCTCAGCAGATCGCGGCAGCGGCGCGCCATCTCTTCGGGACCGCTCTGGAGGATGGCCTCCATGTTCCCGAAGCAGCGCTTCAGCAGGTAGGCCTCATACAACAGCTTGGAGAGCCGGGGGGGGCCCAGAAGTTCGAAGGCCACCGAGTCGGTGCCGTGCTCGGCCTCCAGTGCTCGCAGGTGGCGCAGGACCCGGTCGCGCAGGATTCCGGCGCGGTAGGTGGCGTTCATGGTCGTGACGTTCAGGGCGCCGATCACGTCCTTCCCCGTGTTGACGCCTTGCAGTTCGTCCACGATGTTCCGGGCGATCTCCTCCGGGGTGACGAACTCCATCTGCCCCAGGGAGGTGATGGTCACGAACTCCTCCGCCGAGAAGAGCCCGTTCTCGCCGGTGTTGACGTAGGCCGAGCGGAAGACCTCTTCGGTGGTCCGAGGCACGCCGGGCCGAACGAGCTGCAGCGGTTCGCCGGGCGTGAGGGGCTCGGCCTCGGCCAGCGAGACCTCCTCGAGGTGCAGCGGCTGGCCGCGGTAGCGGATGTCGCCGAAGCCGATTTCCCGCCAGGCGATGGTGGCGGTGGGCTTGATCTCCTTGATCAGCGGAAGCTGCCGGGCCGCGACGGAGGTGTCCTCCTCCTGGACGGCGGGAGGCTGCAGGGGAGTGCGGGCCTGGAGGAAGAGCAGCAGGGACTGGGCGCCCGCCACGGCGGCCTTGGAGAGGAGCTTCTGGGAAGGGCGGTCTTCGCCGTGGGTGTAGGGGATGTTCCAGCCCATGCCGCCGGTCCCCGAGGTCCCCACCTTCACGTAGGCCCGGGTTCCGGATACGCGCATGGCCCGGAAGAGGACGTCCATGTGGCGCAGCAGTTGGGGCACGTAGATGCTGCACAGCAGGCGCTCCACCTTCTCGGTGGTGGGTTGGCCGGGGCCGGTGTACAGCTCGTCGATCACCTCGCGGGCGTGCCCGAAGACGTCCGAGTAGGCCACGCCGGTCGCGGTGTTGATGGCGTCCAGGACGATGTCCGGGCGGTGTCGGGTCACCATCTGGTAGAGGAAGTAGCTCCCGACGTGCTCGTCATCCAGCCCGGCAAAGGTGTCCTGGACCAGGGTGCGTCGCGACTCCGGGTCGTCCAGGATCTGGTTGAAGCTCAGGTGACTGAGGGAGGCACGGACGAAGATGTTGCCCCATTCCGGGATGAACTCGACCGGGGCCAGGGGGTGGCGGCGGAGGCTGGACTTGCGGCGATGCTCTTCCTGCATCTCGGTGATGGCGGCCTGGGCCTCGGCCTGGGCGATCGAGGCCACCACGATTCGGGCCGGTTCCTCATCCAAGAGTTCGCGGCACGCGGCGCGCCCGACCATTCCCCCGCCCCCCAGGATCAGGACTGTGCTTCCCTTGATGTTCACGGCTGGGCCATCCCTCGATAAAGGCCCGTTCCGCTCGGGCGGCAGGCCCGGATCCGCCCGGGCTCCTGCAGAGCGCCAGGCCGGGCCGCCTTTCGAGACCGGAAGCATGGAGCCCTTTCCTGGGAGCCTGCGGGTCGCTGCAGGACCGCGTCCGGGTGCGTGCGAATCCTGCCCCTGCCGGTTCAGGCTGGAACCCCGGGAGGGCAAGGAGCGCGAACATGAAGATCTTCGAGGTCGGGAAGGCAGATTGGGTCGAGGTGGGCGGCCACGAGGAGGCGGAACTCCACAAAGCCGACGGACCCGCCCGGGTCTGGATCCTGCGGGTGCCCCCGACGGCGTCCTACGGCCCCTTCCAGGCGGCTTCAAGCCGCCATGTCCTGGCCTGCCAGCACACCGCAGGAGCCCGGTTGCACCTGGGATCTCGGGTCTTCCGTCCGCTGCCGGGACAGGTCTTCGAGAGTGAGCCCGGAGAGGTCTTCGGCGTGGTCAACGACACCCGGCAGGAAGTGCGATTCCTGGTGGCCCGGTTCGGCCCCGAAGGGGATGCGGTGCCCCTGGGGCAGACCTTCGAGCAGTATCTGGCGCAGGTCCGGCCGGATGAACCCGGCCTGCTCTCTACCACCAGCAACCCGGCAGGTCACTGACATCCTCTTCGGGGTCGGGGTCTGCTTCTTCCAGGGTGATGCCTGAGACCGAAAGCGGCGGGGCAAAGGTTCGCCCATGCCACGAACGCTCGAACCCCAGGGCTTGAAGGCGGCTGCCCAGCAGGTCTTCGTAGCGGGCCCGGACCAGCACGGGGGGGATCCGGCAGACGGGCTGCCCTTCCAGGATCAGGAAGGCGGTCTCGGCGCGTCGGCAGAATTCGCCGGGCTCGGCCCGTCCAGGGACGGGGGTCAGGCGATCCAGCAGCAGGCCCTCCTGGATCGCCGAGCAGAGCTCCCCCAGGGAGGAGTCTCCGGCTCCCATGACCAGGTTGGAGTAACCGGGACGGGGGGCCTGGCCCCAGTCCCGAACGGCCAGGCCCACCTCTCCTGGACGCGTGCGCGGGCCTCGGGAACGGTCGGCCAGGGCGCGGATCAGGCGCCCCTTCTCGACCAGCGGCACGCATCCCCTGGGCAGCCCCTCGCCATCAAAGGGGGTGGTGCCGAAGGCGCCGGGGACGGTGCCGTCGTCCAGGATCCGGATGGCCGGATGGAGCCAGGCCTCTCCGGGAACGGGAGCCTCGGGGCCGGAGCGGACGTCGAGCTGGTCGGAAGCCAGGTCCTGAAGCAGGCGACCGGTTCCCGTCGAGGTGAAGACCGCCGGCAGATGGTCGGACTCCGGCCAGGCCACCTCCCGGGAGTGGACCGTCCGCCAGGCCAGTCGGCACAGGATCTCGGCGGGGGTGTCGTCGGGACGGGCGGTGTACATCCCGGCGGTGAGCGGCGGGTCCTCCGAAGACCGCAAGGTCAGGAAGTACAGGAGTCGGCAGGCCGAGCGTTCTCCGGCTCGGGTCAGGATGGTCAGTCGCTGGCGGAGCAGTCGGGCCTGGACACGAAACTCCCGCTCGGGGAGGAGGGGCGGGAGCATGAAGTCCAGGCCCTGGATCAGGGCCCGGAGGCGCTCCAGCCCCTGCTCGACGTCCGGTTCGCCCTCGCTGCGGACCGGGGGCAGGATTCCGTGGGCGAAGAGGATGGCCTCCGGCCCATCCTGGGAGTCTTCGATGGCCTGCTCCAAGAGGTCTTCCCCGCGGGGGTTCCCTTCGCCCCAGGCAAACCCCGATCGCCCCCCGTGGTTGACGCGAAGGGCCAGCCCTCGGGTGGTCCGGGGGCGTTCCGGGCTGATCAGGTCGAACTCGGTCCGCTCCTCCCTGGTCAGCTCGACGTCACGGCAGGTGCGCAGGGCGGAGGACAACAGGGAAGAGTCATTGCTGCTCATGGCTGGGAGCGTTCGCGCGGGGGGGAACGTCTCCCTGGTTCAGGACTCGTCCAGAATCCGGCGGATCCGGTTCCACAGGGTAGGATGACCCAGCTCCTGGGGCCGGAGGGTGGAACGCGCCAGGACCTCCTTCTGGGCGGCGCACATGCGGCACAGGATCAGTTCGCTCTTGCCGTTCGTCATCCGTTCGACGTCTCGAGAAACGGCACCACACCACTGGCAGCGGGCCATGGGCTGCCTCACCTCCGCTGTTGGCCTGGCGGCGCGTCGGTCTTCCCTCCTGGCCACCTCCCGCGCACCTGGCACCCTTATTGTAGCAGGTTCGGCCCCGATTCGCTGGGCGGAGGATCTTGAAAATATGTCAATTACGGCCTTCGCCGGGGTGAACGCTGGAATCCCCGAAAACACGGGCTTCAGGCGATTCTTCGGCAGCGGGTGTTAACATGCCGTTTACGGTCGGTTTACATTCTGGTAACGAACTTCGCCTATACTCAGTAACGCGGGACTCCAGTCTTTCGGGGTCGGTTGCGAAGGGAGGTGAGCCAGGGGATGCAGCTCTTCGGTCTGCAAGGGGGACTTTCGGGACTCTCGGGACAGCCCGGGGTCGGCGGCGCCTCCAGGCCCGCTTCGCCCCTGGCGCCGTCTCCCGGGACGCTGTTGGCCAAGGTCGATTCCGGGGTTCAATTCCGTCCCGGTCAGGTTCTTTTCGGGACGGTGGCGGGCCGCCAGAAGGACGGCACATTCCTGCTGCGCTTCGGAGCCCAGACCTTGACGGCCAGCTCTCGCGTGGGCCTGGACGTGGGACAGCCACTCCAGGTCCAGGTCCAGGGGCAGCAGCAAGGTCAGCTTCGGCTGCAGGTGATGAAGAGCCTCTTCGCACCGATGTCGGGGCAGGACGTCGGGCAGGCCCTGTCTGGACTGAAGCAGCCTCTCACCGAGGCCAACGTGGGTCTGGCCACCTCGATGGTCGAGCATGGGATCCCCTTGACCCGTGAGAACCTGGCCAGCCTGAAGTCGGCCCTGGCGCAGTTGCCCCCCGAGTCGGCGGCGGGTTTGCCCCAGCCGGCTCGAGTGGGGGCGGCCTGGTTCCTGCAGTCCAGCCAGCTTCCCCTGACCCCTCAGAACATCTCTGCGCTGGGCCACTTCATCGCCGCCAATCCGCAACTCGGCCAGCAGTTGTTCCTCTTGCAGGGTGAGCTTCGGCGCATGGTCGAGAATCCCCATCGGCGTGCCGGACGGACCTTGGAGATGCTGGCCGAGGTGCCGGGCCTGTTGGGCGAGTTCCTGTTGGAGCCCGGAGGCGGCAAGAAGTCGGGGAAGGCGGGTCGTCGGCTCTTCGATCTGGCCCGACAGGCTGGGATCGAGACGCATGTGGCGCTGCAGTCGGGCTCCGAACCGGACTGGGATCTGTTGGCGGTGATGCGCGACCTGCGCGCCGCCCTGGCGGGTCAGGACGCCGGCTTGGAAGGGGTGCTGGGATTGATGGCGGGGCTGGAGGAGAACCTGCGGGCCCTGCAGTTGATCAACCAGGCCCGGCCGGATGCCGGTCTGGCCTTCTACTACCTCCAGGTTCCGCTGCGCCTGGACCGGGGCGAGTCTGCCGAGATCTGGATCCGTTACCGGATCGCCGAAGATGGCAGCCGCCTGGTGGACCCGGAGGACTTGCGGATCGAGTTCCTGGTGTCGACCCAGAACCTGGGCAACCTGTCGTGCACGCTGGAGGTCGCCCGCCGGACGGTGCACGTGGACCTGGGGTCGGACTGCGAAGAGGTCCGCCTCTTCGTCGAGCGCTCTCTGGAAATGCTGGCCGAGCGGATCGCCGAGTCGGGATGGCTGCCGGGACGCCTCGGAGCCACCTTGCGCCCCTTCACCGGGCGCCCGCTGGTCGATCGCCAGGATCTGGAAAGTCTGGAGACCGTCAATGTCCAGGCCTGAGCTGGAATCCGGGAAGCTGACCGTGGCCCTGGGAACGGGCGAGGCGGGGTCGCTCCGGGTGCTGGCTTCGACCCCGGGACGTCCGGCGGAGGAGAGGAACGAGCAGGCTCGGGGGGCGGGCATGGAGGTGCAGCAGGAGGCCCGCCGCGTCGAGGAGTTGTTGCGGGAGGAGAGCAAGGGCTCGAACGTCCCGTTGGAGGTCTACGAGTTGATGGCCACGGTGATCAACTTCGTCCAGGAGTTGAACGAGGCCCGCTCGGCAAGCGAGGGGCTCCCCTCCCGGGAAGAGCTGGAGCGGGGGGCGCAGGCGGCGGAGGGCGGCGATCCGCTGTAGCAGGAAAGGTTGGAAGGTCCAAATCTAGAAGGGAATGTCGGGTTCGCAGGCCGCTGCGGATCAGACCGATGGAGGTGCACCGATGCTGGATGGGATGAAGATGGCCGCGCAGGGGATGATGACCATGTCGGCCAAGCAGGACATCATCACGAACAACCTGGCCAACGTGGGAACGACGGGCTATCGCAAGGAGAGCATCACGATCTCCTCGTTCACCGAGATCCTCAACCGCGAGGTTGGCGGGATGGACGGAATGCAGCAGTCCTCGTACGAGATCGCCACCGCTCCGGGGATGGAGACCCGTGGGACGCTCAGCACCGGCTCGGTGACCCACGGTGCCCAGGGCTCGCTCAAGGAGACCGGCAACCCCTTCGACATGGCACTGGACGACAACGGCCGGGGATTCTTCACCATCCAGTCCCCAGAGGGGATCAAGTTCACCCGGGCAGGCAGCTTCCGTCTGTCCACCAGCGGCCACCTGGTCACCCCGGACGGCTCGTTCGTCATGGGGCACCGCGGGCCCGTCAAGCTGTCGGGCAGCAACTTCCAGGTCAGCAACGACGGGGTGATCTCCTGTGAAGGCAAGCCCGTGGATCGGTTGCTGGTCACCGTGTTCGACGATACCCGGCAGTTGAAGCGCTCGGGTGACTCCCAGTTCGTGGCTCAGGGTGGAGTTCGCGCCACGACCGACTTCCAGCTCAAGCAGGGCTACCTCGAGCAGGCCAACGTGAATGCCATCAACGAGATGGTGGACATGATGATGGTCATGCGCAACTACGAGGCCAACCAGAAGGTCCTCCAGGCGCATGACCAGCGCCTCCAGAAGACCGTCAACGACCTCGGCCGGGTTCGTTAAGGTTCCATAAATCCAATCCACAGGAGGAAATCAAACCGCCATGATGCGTGCTCTGTACACTGCGGCCTCGGGGATGATGGCCCAGCAGCTCAACATCGACAACATCTCCAACAACCTGGCCAACTACCAGTCGACGGGCTTCAAGAAGTCCCGGGTCGACTTCCAGGACCTGCTGTACGCGACGATGCAGGACCCGGGGACCGAGGCCACCTCGGGAACCCAGATCGGCATGGGCGTTCGGGCAGCCTCCACCCAGCGTCAGTTCTCGCAGGGTTCGCTGCAGAAGACCAACAACCCGTACGACGTGGCCGTGCAGGGTGAAGGCTTCTTCCGCGTGACGCTGCCGGACGGCACGGCGGCCTACACCCGCGACGGCGCCTTCAAGTACGACGGGGAGACCCAGCAGATCGTCACCGGCTCGGGCCAGCCCATCGGCGTGTCGATTCCCAAGGACGTGACCAACGTCGAGGTCCGCCCCAACGGCGAGGTCTTCGGAGTGCGCATCAACGGGGACGGACAGGCCGAGAAGGTCGGTCAGATCCGCCTGACCCGCTTCCTGAACCCCGCAGGCCTGCAGGCCATCGGTGGAAACCTCTATGTCGAGACCCCCGTGGCCGGTGCCCGTTCCGAGGACATCCCGGGCCAGAACGGCATGGGCTCCCTGGCCCAGGGTCACCTGGAGAAGTCCAACATCAACGTGGTCGAGGAGATGATCTCCATCGTCCAGGCCCAGCGCGCCTTCGAGATGAACCAGAAGGGCGTCCAGGCTGCGGATGAGATGATGCGGATGACCAACCAGTTGCAGCGCGGCTAGTCCCGCTGTCCTTCCCGGGCGGGCGGGTCCCCAGAGGCCTGCTCGTCCGGGAGCCCGCTCCCCTTGGAGGATGGTATGCAGATCGAAGGATTCACCCCGGAACCGCTCCCGAAGGCCGCGACGTCCTCGGCGCCCTCCCAGGCGCAGGACGAGGCCAAGCTTCAGGAAGCCTGCAAGCAGTTCGAGACCCTGTTCCTGACCCAGTTGTTTGCCCAGATGCGCAAGTCGTCGGGTTCAAGCGGGATCATGGGGGGCGGCCAGGGCGAAGAGATGTTCCAGGGCATGCTGGACGAGGAACGAGCCAAGAACTGGGCCCAGGAAGGCGGCGTCGGCCTGGCCAACCTGCTCTTCCAGCAGATGAAGCAGCAGAACCTCTGACCTTCCGACCCACGCTCTGCGTGGGAGGTCGGCCTGGAAGGGCGCGCCGGAAGTCCCGGCGCGTTTGTAATGTCGGCTTCCGCGCAGCACCAAGCCCCAGGAGGGGCCTTGAGTGGACAAAGCGGAGCAACTGAAGGCCCTCTGGGCACGCTACAAATCGACCAGGGATCCGGAACTTCAGTCCCGGCTGGTTGAACATTATATTCCGCTGGTCCGCCACCTGGCCGTCCGGATCCTGCGCAAGCTGCGTCCCGGCACCGATCTCGAGGACCTGGTGGCCGATGGGCTCTTCGGTCTTCTGCGCGCGGTGGAGGGCTTCGACCTCTCGCGCGGGTTCAAGTTCGAGACCTATGCCACTCCGGTGGTACGAGGGGCCATCTACAACGGCCTGCGACGGATGGATTGGCTGCCCGAGCGGACCCGGGGCAAGGCCCGAGCCCTGCAGAAGGCGATCGACAAGTTTGCCCTGCTCAGCGGGCGTCAGCCCACCGAGACCGAACTGGCCGACGAGCTCAAGATCAGCGCCAACGAGGTCTACGACCTGATCGCCAGCCTGGGCTGCATCTATCTGCTGTCGTTGGACCAGCCCCTGACCCCCGGAGAGGATTCCGACGCCACCATCCTGGACATGGTCGAGGACCAGAATCCCTTCGACCCGTCCCAGGAGTTGGAGTTCTCCGAGCAGCGGGATCGCCTCCGTCTGGCCATCGATTGCCTGAACGAGCGCGAGCAGTTGCTGGTGCGGATGCATTACTTCGAAGGCGTCACCTTCGAGAAGATCTCCCGGATCCTCGGGGTCTCCAAGCAACGGGTCTCGCAGATGCACAGCCGAGCCATCCGGCGCCTGCGCGAGCACCTCGGGGACGAGGTGATCGAGTCCGAGGCCATGCACGACTTCCTGATCGAAGGCTGAGCGGGAAGGAACTGCAGGTCCCTCGCAGAAGGCAGGGGGCCACGCCTCGGCCGGATTGGTCGGGGCTTGAGTTGGCGCGCCTCTCGCGTTCCATCCATCTCCTTCCAGGAGCCGACCCATGCCTCCCCGACGCAAGTCCACCGATTACTCTCGCCGCCGTCTCGCCGCCAACCCCGGTGCGGAGGGCGAACAGGAAGAACGCCGCATTTCTCCTCAGGAACGCCGTCGCCAGATCATGATCAACCTGGGCGTCTGGTTCCTGGTCCTGGTCTTCGCCATGACCTCCGGGGTCATGTGCTACAACATCGGAGGGCCGGAGACGGCCCAGCCCGAGGCCCAGCAGGCCAGCCAGGACCCCAACCAGATCGAGATCGATCGCTGGACCCGAGAGCTGCAGTCGAACCCCAATGATCCGGTGGTCCTGGCCAACCTCGGCGCCAGTTGGATGCGCAAGGCCGAGACGCTGCGATCCCAGCAGCCCGCAGACGCTGCACCGGACGCCGCGGCGGCCTCGCCGGTTCCCCAGGCCGCTTCCCCGACGCCTGCAGCCACGCCGGAGATGACGCGGGAGGACGCCCTGGCCCGAGCCGAGGAATACCTGAACCGGGCCGTCGAGAAGGAGCCTTCCTACGCCTTCGCCCTGCAGCAGCTTGCCGAGCTGAAGATCGCGCAGAAGAAGCCGGCCGAGGGGCGCGAATTCCTGAACCGGATCCTGGCCCTGGCCGACCTGCCCATCGCCCCCGAGGAGGATCCCGAGACCATCCGGGCCACTCGCGAGAGCCAGAGCACTCGGGCCCGGATGACCCTGGCCCGCCTGGAGACCTTCGAGAAGAACTACGACCAGGCGCTGCAGATCCTGGCCCAGCTCGAGGCCGACCACGCCGGCAACGCCGATGTCCACGCCATGCGGGCCCACATCTACGAGGAGCAGGGGCGCCCGCAAGAGGCCCTCAAGGCCCTGGATGAGCTGGCTCGGGTCGCCGAGGTCATGAACAACGCCGGGATGATGCTGGGAGCCCGGCTGGAGAAGTCCCGGATCCTTCAACAGACCGGCGAGAAGGCCGCGGCCCGCCAGGAGATGGAGAAGGCCCGGACCGTGGCCGAGAGCACCGGGAACGTGCAGGCCGTGATGTTGGTGACCCAGCTCCTCTACAAGATGGATGAACCGGCGCCTCCGATGCCGGTCCAGGGCCTGCCGGATGGACCCGCCGAGGTGACACCCGCGCCGCCCGCCGAGCCTGCCGCTGCGCCCTCTGCGGATGCGCCGCCCGCCCAGCCCGCCGACGCACCCTCAGCCGATGCGCCGCCCGCTGAACCAGCACAGGCTCCAGCTCCGCCTGCCCCGGGCCCGGAGACCGCGCCGGCCCCCGAGCAGACCTCGGAGCCCACCCCGCCCTGAACCTTCCCGCTCCAGGGAAATCTGAAGGCCCGCTTCCTCCGAGGCGGGCCTTTGTTCATCCAGAGGCGCGAGATACGGGCCGGCGGGTTGTGTTGTCGAATCCCCTCCAGGATTGGACGTGGGTCATGGTCGAGGCGCATGAAGCCGCCGGGCTCCAGGCTGCACTCGGGAGTCCGAAAAGCGGCCTCTGCTGGCCGGAAGCTGATGCCGGGCTGCCTTCATTTGCGGCGTACCCCCCCCGCCGGGCACGAGGAGCTGCGACCGCCGCAGCGCAGGGCATCACTCCGGCTTGAGGCCTGGAGGTCCAGAGGGTGGTTCGGCGGGATCCTGGCGGCTTTCAGCGGCCGGGGGAGCGGCGCCTTCGGGACTCTCGGAGGGGGGAGCGGTCGGGGAGGGTCCATCCGGGCTCGAAGGTTCTCCGGGGGAGGGGCTGGGCAACGCTTCGGCCGGAATCTCCGGCGAGCCCTGAGGCCCGCCCGGGCTCTGCAGCGTGGCCGGAGGAACCAGGATCGGGCCGGGGTCCATCGGCTCCGGGGTTGGAGGGGAGACCGGTTCTCCCGGCCCCGTCAGAGGGGCCCTCTCGGGCAGGACCAGGGTCTCCAGCAGGGTGGTGTCCACCGTCGTCGATGGATCCACGTTGCGGGGAGCCGCGGGGGGCAGGAAGGCGCCGTGCAGGGACCAGTCGTTGCGCATGGCCTGCATGGCCTGGGCCAGGGCCTCGGGGGCCACCCGGCGGGCTTCGTCCAGGCTCAGGAACTCCAGTCCGCTCTGCAGGATCGCGTGGATTGCCGCCGGATCCTGGCGGGCTTCCTCGGCGATGGCGTTGGTGGCCAGGCCGGGATTGGTGCGCAGGCGATCGATCAGGCCGAACCAGGCGCCGGCCAGCGTCTCGAGGCCCTCCATCCCGGCTCCACGGCCTTTCAGGACCTGCCTTGAGGCGACCCAGACCTCCATGATCCCCTGCTCCTTGGAAGACCACAAGACCTTGAACCCCTCGGCCTGGAGCGCGCTGGTCCAGGGCTCCCACAGGGCGGCCGCCTCGACGTCCCCGTGGCGCAGCCACTCGACGGCCTGTTCCGGGCTCCGGGCCGGCACCGTGTGGAAGTGCAGGCCCGGGTGGGTAGCCATCAAGGTCAGGGCCAGGTAGCCACCCGCGCTGCCCTCCACATAGGCCACCGCTCGGCCCTGGAGGTCCAAGGCGCCATCCAGGCCCGAGCGGGCCAGGACGGCATCCGACCCCAGGCTTCGGGCCGAGGGGAAGAGCAGGACCCCGGGATCGTGCCGGGGCACGGCCAGGGCGAATTCGTCCAGGGTGCTCAGGACCAGATCGAGTTCTCCCGCGGCCAGCATCTCCCACATCCGGCCCGGGTCTTCGAACCCCAGGACTTCCAGTCGCAGGCCCCGGCCCTGCAGGAGGCGGCCCAGGGCCCACACCGGCAGCGTGGCCGGCCTCTCCAGCGCGCCGATCCGGATTCGGTTGCGAGGGGCGGGAGCCGGTGGGGGCGTGGGTCGCTCGGGGCGCCTGGGGTTGCGGAGGAAGGTCAGGAACAGGAACGCGACGACCGCCAGGAGCACCAGGACGACAAGAGCACGGCCGGCGGGACGTCTCATGGGCGGGCTCGGCTGAGGACCCCCTCCAGGACCTGCCCCACCGCGGAAGCCCACTCCTCCACCACTTCAGCGGCCCGCAGGCGCAGCGTGTCCAGGTCCTCCTGGTCGGCCGCCGAGGCGATTCCTGCGATGAGGCCCTCCAGTTGAGAGGTGGCGGCGCGATAGCGGTCCAGGGATTCCTGTCCCGAAGCCTGGTCCACCAGGGTCTCGACCAGCCGGATGGACTCCTGGGCCTTCTCGGAGAGTCCGCGGGCGGACCCTTGAGACGGACCCTCCATGGCCGCCTGGCAGATCTCGCCGAGTTCACGGCTGAGGGCCTGCAGTCGGACCAGGTCGGCCAGGATCTTGTCTCGGTTGGGAGGGGTGGCCCCCTTCGTCTCGGTGCTCAAAGGCTTCGTCCTTTCGTGGGGACCGCCGGATCATCTCCAGGCCCGGTAGTCCAGGTTGCGGAAGAGGGGACTCCGCTCTTCCAGATTCCGCAGGACTTCGGGGTCGACCTTCCCCTCCCGGAATTCGTCATAAAGCAGGTTGAAGGCCACCAGGTGGTCCCGGGTCCGCTTGCGGGCATACTCGGCGAATTGTCCGGTGGACATCAGGTAGGCCCAGTCCGAAGACTGGGACAACAAGAGCTCCCGAGCCGCCTGGTTGAGCAGGCGCTTGCGGTCGGGGTCCTCTCCGTCACCTCTCCGCGCCATCTCAACCATGCGCTGTCCTGCGGCCGAGAGGTGGCGGTAGACCCAGTCGTTGGACGGGTTGAGCCACCTGGCATTGAAGCCGCCGTCCCCCCAGGAACCGGGGTTGGGCTCGGAAATCTGGGGGAGGGGGGCCTCCCGCAGATAGGCCGTGGGGGTGATGGACTCCAGGCCCTGGCCCTGCGTTGCCAGCTTCCGCAGCAGGTGTTCCAGCCAGAGGGGCCCCTCCAGCCACCAGTGGCCGAAGAGCTCGGCATCGAAGGCCGCCACCACCACCGGAGGCTGCCCCATGCGCTCGCGGAGCCACTCGACCAGGCGCTGGCGGGCCGAAAGGAAGGCCAGCGCGTGGCGTTCGGCCACGTGCGCAGCCTCCCCGGGGCGGTAGGCCTCCTTGTGGTCGGTCGGACCTGTGATCCTGTAGTATTTCAGCCCGGTGTTCAGGCGCTTGCCGGATTCGTGCACGTAGCTGCCGACGTAGTCCAGGGGAAGATCCCATCCGATGTCGCGGTAGAAGTCCCGATACTCGGGGTCGGCCGGATATCCGCCCAGCGAGCTCCAGACCTCCAGGCCTCCCTCCAGATCCCGTCCGAAGCAGGTCAGGCCCCGCTCGGTGCGGATGGGAGCAAAGCCTGCGAAGCGCGGGCGGGGGCGAGCCCCGACCAGGGAGGGGGTGTCCAGGATGCAGTAGTCCAGGCCGGCCTCGGCGAGGATCCCATCCAGGCCTCGCCGATAGCCGCATTCGGGAAGCCAGAACCCCCGCGCGGAACGGCCGGTCAGGCGTTGGAAGGCCTCCAGGCCGACCTGGATCTGCCCGCGGACCATCTGTTCGTTGGGCTCCAGAAGCGGCAGATAGCCGTGGGTGGCCGCCGTGGTCAGGAGCTCGAGATGGCCCTGGTCCGCCAGGCGTCCGAAGGCCGAGGTCAGGTCTCCCTGGTGGCGATCCAGGTACAGCCTGCGGAAGCGCTGGAAGCGTTCGTGGTACATCTCGATGCTGGGCCGCAGTTCGTGATGCTGGTGGGAAGTGCGTTGCAGCTCCTGCTCGGCCAGGTGGATCCGGCTGTCGACGTAGCGCAGGAAGCGCTGTCGGTGCAGGTCATCATGCAGCATTTCCAGCAAGGTGGCCGAGAGCGACAAGGCCACCCGGAAGCGGACGCCTTCTTCGGCCAGGCGCTCGAAGGTGTCCAGCAGGGGCAGGTAGCTCTCCAGGATCGCCTCGTACAGCCAGCGCTCTTCGTAGGACTCACCGAATTCGGGGTGTCGGACGTAGGGCAGGTGGGCGTGGAGGACCAGGCAGAGGAACCCGGAGGCTGGAGTCATCGGACGGCACCCGGCAGGCTCTTGCGGCCCAGGCGCTGGTCACGGCCTTCGGCCAGGGCCACGCAGCCTCGGGCGCAGTACAGGGTCTCAGGATGCATGCCCACGCTGCGCGCGATGCGCTCGTAGGCTTCCTCGACGGGGACCCATTCGGGGTCGAAGCGGGGAGAGGGGCGTTCCCAGGGCAGGTCGACCCGGCCGGAACGAGCCACGGCGTAGAAGGTGCCTTCGGGTTCCAGGCAGCCGATTTCCCCCCACAGCGAACGGCTGGTGATCTCCAGATCCACATACCAGGAGCGCGAGGGGCCGGACACGTCGACCTCCTGGCAGGCCCCCGATTGGTCGTCGGCATGCAGGCGCAGGATCATCCGGCATTGGGAGAGCCTCTCGTCGCCCAGCTCTTCGACCAGGCGGTTCCGGGTGGACCAGGCGATCTGGAAGGTGGCGAAGAGGCGGGAGGGGTCCACGGGGGCGAGCATGAGGACATCCACCCCGTAGGTCTCGGGGAGGTCCGCTGGTTCACCGGGGGCGGCGCCGGCCCACGGCAGGGCGTTCAGGGAACGGTGGATCATGGCCTGGGGCTGGGACCAGGGGGCCGGGTGAAGATCGCGTCGGTCGCCTCGCCCAAGAGCCTCGGGCACCCTCGCGGGGCTTGGGTTCCAACTCCCCGCTGTGTCGCAAGCAAGTTCATTCGCCTCCAGCAGACCACCACTCTTCGCCATCTCCGGAACTGCACACGTGCCCCGCGCGGGGTCTCCAGGGGCTCTTGTCGATGCTCGTTCCGGAGATTCACGCCGGCTCCCGGAATCTGTTCCCGTTCGGTCCCACGGGTCTGGAGAACGGGCAGGGTCTCGCCACGGGTCCTG
>Ga0334887_1001444_pt1 | contig 30794 bp, 29 predicted proteins | sample GraSluR1_MG_10_FD_207217 | JGI IMG/M metagenome (GOLD analysis project Ga0334887, IMG submission 207217) | Sludge microbial communities from methane-producing bioreactor in Wageningen University, Netherlands - Granular Sludge_18_07-R1 | ecosystem: Engineered > Bioreactor > Anaerobic >...
AATCCGACGATTCTTATAAAGTTATGATGAGGGAACGGCACCCTCCCGCAGGTTGAACTTGCTACAAATTCCCCTTGCTTGTCGAGATATTGTTTTCTGGCGCACTGGATTACAAACTTTCCTGCGGGAGGTTTTAAACCGGCAACAAGAGACCCTCCCGCAGGAACGTTCGTTGTGCAGAGCTCAGTTGATCAGGAACTGAACAGCATGGAGAGTGATCATCCATTCAACCTGCGGGAGGAGACTGGCCTCGAATCCAGCAAAACCTTGCTCTTTTCCACGGCTATGCGAAACGTCTATACATCCGGGGCGCGGTATTCATCCAGATAAATCTTCGTTGCCGCTCGCCCGGACTCGATCAACTGATCGTATCGTTCAGAATGGGTGGGAATATTAAAATCAGTCTGGTCGATGCAGCAATCACTGATCATAATCGTGCGCAATTGATCCAGGGTCTCGCGGCTGAACATCTCGTCACGGATATTGAGTGCCATTTCGGATACCATCAGGCTGACATAATCAATAATGTTATTGAATTGACTGTCAGCTTTCACGCAGTCTTTGGGCGTATACAAATAACTGCCTAAGGTAGCCCAGTTGATACGGCTTTTATACCAGCGATTTTGCTTGCCAAACTGCTCATTGTCAAAATAGCGGATCGGGAAATTATCATACAGCCCGCCATCCACATAATAGTCACCCGCGCCAAATTGCTGGCCGTCAAACTGCAACGCATGGAAATACAGCGGAATCGCAATTGACATGCGCACCGCATCCGCGACGGCAACATCCGGTGTGGTAGCGGCGCTGAACATTTCGGAGCGGCGCTTGGAAATATTGGCCGCCGTGACATACAAATCACGAAAACCCCGGTCACGGAAATCAGCAAATGTCGCCCGTCCATTGCCATCACAGCGCTGCGCCACCACCTGCTGCAGCCATTCATAGAAATATTCGGTCGTGTACCAGCCGAATTCCTCTACCAGACGCTGGGTGCAAACCAGGTTATCGGTAATCACGTTAAATTCCTTCAGCAGGAAATTCACTTTTTCATCTCTGCGGGCGGTAAGCCGGGACTGTGGAATCTTGCTGAAATCGAGCGTGTCCATCACATTCATCGTTTCGTCCATATCCAAACGAAAACTGAGCACCATGGCGGTGATCGCCCCGGCCGATGCACCAGACACGCGTTCAATTTGCGGAAGGATGCCGCGTTCTTCCAGTTCCTGGAGCACGCCCGCATAGGCAATCCCGCGAATGCCGCCACCTTTCATCACCAGATTCTTAAACGGATAGCGGATAATCTCTTCCTGCCTGGCGGGCAGCCCCTGGGGAAACAAACGGCCGGGCACGCGCTTCTTGTATTCCATATAGGTAGCCCCCAGGCGCTCCTCCAGAATCTCCTCTTCAATAGTGAGCAGGAACATAAATGCAGAAAACCACACAGGCACCAGGGCCACCCCGATCACCGACCGGAAAACAAAAGCAATGCCCAGCGCATACAGGATATCCCCCACATACATGGGATGGCGCACAATGCTGTAAAACCCAGCGATTTTCAATCGTACCTGGGCATCTTTTTCTTTAAATTTTCGGGCGGGCAAAAACCCGGCCACTTCAAAAACCAGGGAAGCCAACAATAATCCCCCGCCCACAAACCAGTGCCAGCCGCTGCTTTCAAACCGCAGCTGATCCACAAAAGGCAGCACCATCATGGTATGGCCCAGGGCCGGCAGAAGCAAGCTGCCCAGGAAAAATACTGGCTGGCTGGCCATCCTGCGGCTGCTGGTAACAGCCGCCGCTCCCAGCAAACCAAACATGCTGATCAAAGCCCAAAAGAAAGGATTGCGCACAAATGTTTCCAGATTCATTTTTCAACATCCTTTCAAAGATGAATACGTCTATTTAATCTACGTATTCCCGGCAGACAAGTTGTATAGATGGTGAAGATCACAACTTCTGCAAACCCGTATCGCCCGCAAGCGATAGAACCTTTTCACAGCGCTCAAATTCAATCCTGCGCAAGGCTGACCATGCATCCATCATTCCAACCCGCGGGAGACTTGCCTTGCCGCATCTCCTGAAAACAACCCGCTCACGCGGGGTCTGTTTCCTGCACGTTCACTGCCCGCCGCGAAAGAAAAGCCTACAGGATCAAGTCGGCCAATCTCCGCTTGGGCACGTGATGCACGGCTTGCTCATCGCGCCAGTATTTAATGCTGCCGTCAGCGCCAACCTCATCCAACTGCACCTGTTCGACTGGCTTGCCCAGAGCAACCACCAACAGGATCTCAAATTGCTCAGGGATGGCAAGGGCTGCGCGTAGTTCCTCCCGGCGGATCGAGCCAAAAATGCAGCCGCCGAAGCCCTGCTCGACTGCTCCCAGCAGGATACTCTGACAGGCAATCCCATGATCCACGCCGAAGTTCTTGCTGATCGCAGTATCACCCAGGACAACGATATAACCGGTCGGGCGTTCCTCTTCTCCGGGACCGCCCCAGCCTTTCAGATAGCCCGCCCAACGCAGGGCGGGGAAGATAGCGGCGTTCTTTTCAGGCGTCCAGGAGAGGATATATTTCAGTCCCTGTACGTTCGCCCCCGAAGCGGAATGCCGCGCCAGGTCAACCCATTCGCGCAAAGTGTTTTCGTCAATAGCTGCCGACGAATCAAAACGCCGGTAACTGCGGTTTTTCAGGATCAGATCTCGAATCATGGATGTCTCCTATTCATTTTTAATTTGTTATTGCGAGGAAGCCGAAGGCTGATGCAGCAATCTCCTCCCTTATGGGCTTCCTAAGGCAGCTGCCACGGTCCCTGACCGCCGGTAATGGCATGTTCTTCTCGCAGCCAATCTTGCAGTTCGGCATGGGTATGGATCACCTTGTCAGCCTGGGTCAAATATGACTTGTCCAGCGAGCTTTCCAAAGCCACACACAACATGCCAGCCTTTTTGGCAGACTCAATACCAGCCGGCGCGTTCTCCACCACCAGGCAGTTCTGCGGGAGCACCCCCAGCTCCTGGCCGCCTTTCTGGTACGGTTCCGCATCCGGCTTGCCGCGGCTGACCTCGTCCGAGCCAGAAACGGCATCGAACCACTGGCGCACGCCCATCTCCGAGAGGGCGCGTTCCGCCACGGCGCGTTTGGCGCCGGTCACCAGTCCCAGCGCATAACCCATTTCACGCATCAGAGACAACGACTGATGAATATCGGGTACCGGGTCCAGATAAAAAATGTCATCATAATGAGCCAATTTGCAGTCATGAATCCGGTCAAACTGTTCATCCGTTACCGAAATGCCCAACTTCTCTGCGACCTGACCAATAAAATAATCCTCTTTATATCCTTCGCGCAGATAAACCTCCAAAGCAGGCAGTTCCACGCCCATCACCTCACGAAAAGCATGCTGCCAGGCGCGCACATGAAACTGCATACCGTCAATCACAACTCCGTCCATATCCAGGGCTACGCCCCGGCGTTCAGCATCTGCCATACAAATCATCCTAACCTTTCATATAAAAATCACAGGCGGGTTATCTACCCTGCCTGTATTATAGCCAACTCTCATCCGCAAAGTGTAAACAAATGTCGTAGTGACTTTCAGTCGTTCCGCTGTCGCACAACCCCATCCTTTGACGACTGACCGCGGGGGCACTACAAAAAAGTCTATTTCACCTTCTCATAAAAAAGCACATCCCGCGGGGCGCCATGCAGGCCGGGACGCCGCAGCCGGCGCTGAATGCGGCCTTCAAAGACCAGCCCTGCCTTCTCCAGCACCCGCGCCGACGCCAGATTCTCGGCGTCACATGTGGCCCACACGCGGTAAATATCCTGCTGGGCAAAGGCCCAATCGACCAGCGCGCGGGCCGCCTCACTGGCATAGCCCTGCCCCCACAATGGGCGAGCGATCAAATAGCCGATCTCGGCCTGATGATCGTTAATACGCAGCTCTGCCGAGCCGATCAATTTGCCATCCTGTCTGCGAAACACAGCCCAGGGAAAAGCTGTGCCTTCACGCCAGGCGATCTCACAAGCCTGCAAATAACGCCTGGTCTCCGCCACCGTGGCGTGCGGCACCCAGGTGGCAAAGCGGGTGACTTGCGGGTCATTCGCATAGGTTTCAAAGACCGCCTCGGCATCTCCCGTTCCAATCGGACGCAGGAACAAACGCTGTGTTTCCATTTTCTCTGGCGGGCGCAATTTTTCTTCCCTCATCCCTGTATTTTACCCTGTGCATATCTTTCAGATTATCCCGCGCTTGCGCAGTTCGGTGCACAGCTGCTCTGATGAGGTGAAAAGAACAGTCTCAATCCCCAATTCCCCGGCTGCCCGAACGTTCGTTTCCGAGTCATCAATAAACAGGCATTCCTCCGCAGGACGGCCTAAACGGTCCAGCAGCAGATGGAAGATGGCCGGATCAGGCTTGATCAATTTTTCACGGCCAGAAATCACAACCTCATCGAACCAGTGCAAAAACTCAAACTTTCGATACACCCGTGCATGCGTTTCCGCAGACCAGTTACTGAGTACAGCCAGCGGATACCCCTGTTGCCGCAGTGCGGCCAGGATATCCACCGTGCCGCTGATCTGCCCCGGCACCATCTCTTCCCAGCGCGTCCAGTATGCGCGGATATAGTCTTCATATTCAGGGAACAGCGCCACTCGTTCCTCGATTGCCCTGGCAAACGGATAACCGCAGTCCATTTGCGCGTTCCATTCCAGGGAACAGACCTCATCCAAAAAATATTGCATACCGGCTTGATCACCGGCAAACATCTTTTTATAGAGATGCTCCCGCTGCCAATCAATCAAAACCCCGCCCAGATCAAAGATGATGGCAGGCTGTCTGGTTTTATCCATTATTCTGATACTCCTTATTGTATTGTTGAATTGCCTCACCAAAAGAAGCGGGCAAACCAGCCGCCAGGGTGGTCGTTAAGATTTCTGATCAAAGGAACCCGACGTTGGCCCCATCGTCTTCCTGCTTCCCAAAACCTGGATGCAAAGTGATTATCTGGCTGCATCTATTATAATGGGGATATCCATCACCCACCTCAACCACTTCAAGAACAACAAGAGGGGAGCCAATGCAACCACAAACAAAACCCGCCGCTTGCCATGCACGATTGATCGCCGGATTTGTGATCCTGAGCACATTCGTGATCATGATGTATGGCTTCATCGTCTACGAGGCGTGGGTGCTGCACTCGATTGGCGGCATTCTGGTAGCCGTCATCCTGATCGGTATATTAATCGCACTATGGCATGAAGCCCACACTTTGAAGCAAGCCGAACCCTGCCATGTTTCTTCGGCGCATAGGCTGCTAACCTTCATTACCCTTCTGGGCGGGGCAGGTGCGGCCTACTGGATCAGTGTACATCTCTGTCTGGGGCCAGTAGCAGGGTCTGCCCTGGTCGGGCTGCTGGGCGCGCTGGTTTTCCCCCGGTATAACGTCCCCATCTACACGGGTTCTTTTGTGGGGATGAGTTCAGCCGCCCTGCTTGCCAGCCCGGCTGAACTGCTCCTCGCGGCGGGCATCGCCGGGGTGGTATATATTCTTGCCGAAGATGCGCTGAACGGCTTCGGCGGCAAGCTGGGCACAATCGCCTTCAGCGGCTCCCTGCTGGCCGGGCTGGGCTTGCAGCGCCAGTTCCTCATTTCTCCCATGCCGTCCTTTGAGCTGGCCTGGCAGATTGTGGCCCTGTCGGTGGCCGCTGCAGTAATCACCTACTGGCTGAGCACAGTTCTCAAGCACGGCCCCGTGCTGGCCTCCAGCGCGGTGGGCGTTACAGGCGGGCTGCTGCTGCCTGCCATCTCCCCGGAAACCGGCCCGCTGCTGGCCGTGGTGGTGATCTGCGCATCCTTCACCGGTATGAGCGCCTCCAAACGCTTTGCCTCGCCATTGCCGATGATCGCCGCCGGACTGCTGACGGGCATCGTCTTTCTGTACAGCGTGCCCGTGTTTGGCGGTACAGGCGGCAAACTGGGCACGATTGCCTTCGGCGCATCCCTGGCTGTGTGGGGCTATCAAAAAGCGTTTCGCAGGATGAGTTGACAACCCCCTCACCCCTACATAAAAAATCCCCTGCCTGAATATTGGCAGGGGATTGATAGTATGAAATCAGGCAATCAGATTTGCGCCGCGCTTTGCTGTGAAAGCAGGATAATATGCTGCATGATCGCTTCCGCCACCGAGACAACATGCTCGCGGTCTTCCAGGCTGCCGGCAAACTGCATCGGCTGGCCGACGGTCAGGCGGTAGGGGCCGCCCAGGGCAAACAGACCCAGCGATTCTTCGCCATTGAAGGTTGACTGTACTTCCTTCAACCGGCTGCGGTTCAGATGGATGCCAATCGGGATCACGGGCGCACCGCTGAGCAAAGCCAGCCGGGCCGCGCCGGTGTGCGTGTCCTGAAAACCGCCCTCACGCGGGCTAAGCTGCCCCTCCGGGAAGAGCATAATCGTGTGTCCGGCTTCCAGCAGCTGCCGGGCAGCTTCAAAGGCTTCCTTGCCCTGACCGGGAATGACCGGGATATGCCCGGCCTGGCGCAGGTAAAAGCCAAACAAGGGAGTATGGAAGATATGTCCTTTGATCAAAATACGTGACGGCCGCCTGGCCAGCAGGGCAACGATAAAGGGATCAATCGTTGAGGGATGATTGGCAACCAGGATTTTGGGGCCTTTGGGCAGTTTGCCATTCCAGGTGACCCGCCATCCCAAAACAAGGTTGGCATATATCCAAACCAGCGGCAGCAAAAGCCAGAATAAGGCTTTCTTGAAATACTCACCAATAAATTTATTCATGTTTACATCCGTTTAAAAAATAATAAGTGTTTTACGCCGCAGTCTGCGGCAGCAATTGAAAAATATCCATCGGGGCAGCACACACTGCGACCATCGTAGGCCCGGTATGAGCGCCCAATACGGGCGCAATCGGCGAGGTAGGCTCAAAATTGCATTTCACCCTTGCCATCAATTCTTCGCGCAAGATTTCTACCCCTTCGGGGTTTTGCCCGTGCATCAGTTGAACACGCAAATTTGTCCCTTCGCCAAACGTTTCAGCTACGATGATCGCAATACGGCGGATGGCGCGCTTCAAGGTCCGCTCCTTGGCGACGTTGGCATATTTCCCGTCACTGTCTTTATTGACGGTGATGATTGGCTTGATATTCAGCAAAGAAGCCACCAATCCACTAATATGACTGATCCGGCCGCCATGGATCAAATAACGCAGACTATCCAGTGTATAGAATGCATCCGTTTGGTGGCGGATATGACTAAGATGAGCAAGGATTTTATCCAGCGGCCAGCCAGCCTTGATAGCCTGTGCTGCGGCCTGAACCTGCCAGCCGCACGGGCAGGACAGGGTTTTGGTATCCACCAAAGTCACATTGGCTTCGGGAACCATTTCAGCTGCCAGCCGGGCAGAATTATACGTGCCGCTCAGGCCAGCCGACATGTGGACAGACAAAATATCAGGGTCTTTCTCTGCCAGACGGCGATACAGATCAGCAAAATCAGATGGCGTTGGCTGCGAAGTTGTAGGCATGCCCTCAGCATTCTGTAATAATTCATAGAACATTTCGGGAGTAACGTCTTTGCCGCTCTTATAGGTCTTCCCGTCCAGCTCAATTTGTAAAGGCACCAGATGAAGGTCAAGCCCTTCTTTTTGTGAATCCGTCAGGTCCATCCCGTGGTCAGTAACGATTTGCATAATAATGAGGTTCCCTTCTGAACCGTAATTTCAACAAACGCACAGCTTGCTGATGACATCATATTAATGGAAAACCCGCCGCTTGTACTGTGCCGTCAGGCACACCTGCGGTCACATTTCCCAATATGACCAAAGGATGGTCACCTCAAAAACATCCCCTTGACCGCCGGTGATATAATCGCATCAAGATGGAAAACCCTTCCCGTAACGGCATCTTCACCAGCAGCGGTGTTAACCTGGTTTTCGCGCTGGTGGTGATGTCCTCTTTCTTCTCCACCTTCAGCGTGCTGCAAACCGCCTCCGCGCTGGAGATCGTTTTGCTGGTGCTCAGCGGCACAGCCTATATCCTGATGGGTATCTATGGCTTCGGGGTGTGTATGGCGAAGGATTCCCTGAAATTAAAAGTGGCATATTTCGCCATTCAAATTCCCCTGGGCGGCCTGCTGGTCTATCTTGGCCGTGGTTCTGGTTTTAATGCCATCCTGCTGCTGCCCCTGGCCGGGCACGGCGTGATGCTGATGAGACGCGGCTGGCTGGACCTGACCAATATCGGCATCCTCTCCGCCTATGCCCTCGCCATCTTCATTTCAAAAGGCGGCTGGCAGGCATTATGGATGGAAATGCCCATCTTCCTTGCCGGGCAGGTATTCATCGTTATCTTCACCCAAATGGCCGTAGATGAGAAACATGCCAGTTCTGAAGGCGAACGCCTGGCCGAGCGGCTGGAAGAAGCCAACCAGCGCCTGCGCAATTATGCCCTGCAAATTGAAGAGCTGGCAATTTCAAAAGAGCGCAACCGCCTGGCGCGCGAGATCCACGACGGACTGGGGCATTACCTCACCTCAATTAATATGCAGATCCGCGCATCCCAGGCTGTGCGGGAAAAAGACGCCCGGCGTGCCGATGAGGCGCTGGAAAAGGCCAGACTGCTCACCCAACAGGCGTTGACAGACGTACGCGGTTCCGTCTCCGCTTTGCGGACCGACCCGGCGGAATCGCTGCCCCTGGCTGAAATGATCGCGGAAACCATCAAAAACTGCGAAGTCGCCGGCGTGGAGGCCGTTTTCAGAACGTTGGGCATCCCCCGGCCGATCTCCCCGCAGGCTCATCTGACCCTCTTTCGGGCTGCCCAGGAAGGCGTCAACAATATCTGTAAACACGCCCAGGCCGATCATGCCTGGATCACCCTCGATTACTGCGATACAGACCATATCCTGCTCACCGTGCAGGATAACGGCAAAGGCAGTACCAACACAGACGGCGGCTTCGGAATCATGGGGCTGCGTGAACGGGTTCATCTGCTGAATGGTGAACTGAACATCTCCTCTGCCGAAGGGCAGGGACTCAGCCTCGAAATCAAGGTGCCCGAATGAAAAAGAATATCAGAATCCTGCTGGCCGATGACCAGGCCCTCTTCCGGGAAGGCTTGCATACCCTCCTGTCTGTGCAGGATGGCTTTGAAGTGATCGGTGAGGCCAATAATGGCGAAGAAGTGCTGCGCCTGACTGCCCAGCACCGGCCGGATGTGGTGCTGATGGACATGCGCATGCCGGTGATGAACGGGGCCGTGGCCACGCGGCGGCTGAAAGAATCGTTCCCGGACTGCCGCGTGATCGCCCTGACCACGTTTGACGATGACGAATATGTTTTTGATGCCCTGCGCGCCGGGGCAGTTGGGTACCTGCTCAAAGATGTTTCCTCCGAGAAGCTGTTCGAGGCCATCCGCACTGCCGCCCGCGGAGAATATTTCCTGCAGCCCTCCATTACCGCCAAAGTTGTTTCAGAATTTGCTCGTATTGCACCCCAGCAGACAGGTGATACCGCTCCGCTCGAAGACCCACTCTCCTCGCGGGAGCTGGAGGTGCTTAGACTGGTCGCCACCGGCGCCAACAATAAGGAAATTGCAGCCACCCTGTTCATCGCCGAAGGCACGGTCAAAAATCACCTGACCAGTATTCTGGCGAAGCTCCAGGCGCGTGACCGTATGCAGGCCGCCATCCGGGCCAAAGAGCTGGGTATCCTGTAAACATTGGTAAACGAATCCGTGGGGTGTGGTCATGTACGCTCCACACGACAGACCAGTACAGTACAGGAAGGATGGTGTTTTAACAAAAAATTTGCGGTTAACAAAACTGTAGTAACCACTAAAGTGGTTATTGCCTGCCGACTGCAACGACGACCTCAGGGTGATGCCAATTCTTTCTAAGTCATACGCGGCGGCCAGCTGCACAAAAGGAGTATGCCCGCCAGTGTGACCAGGTACACATGCTGTTTGCAGCAAAATCGGCTATCCTGTTTCCGTATTCATTTCATTCTGATTTGGAAGGGAAACACATTTTGGAACGCCTCAAGGCACGATTGACTATGGACAAGAATCTAACATCGACTGAAATCAAAGACCCGCAGCAAAGCTATCGTTTAATCATCGGTACCGCTCTGATAGGCGGCGGGGCACTGATCCTGCTGGACGTATTCTTTAAAACCGGCTGGCTCAGCCTCCTGGTTCTGCCTTTTCTGTCGCTGATCCTGCTGATCGCCGGTATCCGTTCCCGCCGGCTGCTGGGGATCATCCCTGGCAGCCTGGCCGGCGGCCTCGGCCTGGGCCTTTTAGCCGGTTATGGCGGCCTATTCAGTCTCGGGTGGAACGAAAGTCTGGCGATCCTGCTGGGCGGCTTCGCTGCCGGCTGGCTGGGCATCGTTACATTTTCCCGCTTGCTATTAAAAACGTACAACTGGTGGGCGATCCTGCTGGCGGGGATTTTCGGCTCACTGGGGCTGAGCTTTGCCCTCAGCCAGATGCGCATGATCGACTTTTTTGGTTACACGATTGCCGGCATTGGCATCTCGATGCTCATCTGGGGGCTGCTGGCAAACAGCTTCGGGCTGATCATTCCCGGCAGCATCCTCAGCGGGGTCGGGGTTGGGATCTACCAGGCATGGGGCAGCAACGCAGACCTGAACGGCCTGGCGCGCACCGGCATCATGCTGGTCATTTTCGGCATTGGCTGGGGAATGATCACCGTGCTTTCACGTCCCATCGTGCAGAATTTCGTCTGGTGGCCGCTGATTCCCGCCGGGGTAATGAGCATCACCGGTTATGGATTGTATATCGGCGGCTCACCCAACTCGGCCGTCAGCTTCATCGGCAACACCGGCTCAATCGGCCTGATCCTGCTGGGACTGTACCTGCTGCTGGTGCGCCGCGGCATCCATGGCGGAAAATGAGGTCAGGTCCGCTGCCGCACCTCGGCCTGGAAACGCCCTTTTGGCAGGCGGGGCTGCCTTTTGTGGCCGGCCTTGACGAAGCCGGACGGGGCGCCTGGGCCGGGCCGGTGACCGCAGCAGCGGTGATCCTCCCCCCTGATAAAAAAATCATCCAACAACTGGAAGGCGTACGCGATTCCAAACAAATGACCGCCCGCCAGCGGACACATTGGGCCGGGCAAATCAAGGCGCATGCCGTTATCTGGGCGGTGGGCTTTGCCAGCCCGCAGGAGATCGACGAGATCGGTATTGTCCCCTCCACCCGTCTGGCCATGGCGCGCGCCCTGGCACAGCTCACCCTGCCGCCCCAGCACCTGCTGATTGATGCCCTGCTGCTGCCGGATGTGGAATGCTCCCAAACCGCCATCATCCGCGGGGATGCAACTTCCCTGAGCATTGCCGCCGCCTCCGTACTGGCGAAAACCGCCCGCGATGCCCTGATGGTCAACATGGATGAGCAATATACAGACTACGCCTTCGCCCATCACAAAGGCTACGGCACGCGCCAGCATCAGGCGGCATTGACCCGCCTGGGGCCATGCGAGATGCACCGTAAATCTTTCGCGCCGGTCAGGATCCTGCTGGAAGGGTAGATTTTCCCATATTATCAGGATTGGCGCGGTATGCCAAATACAGGAAGCAGCCTGTCTGGAAATCACCATCTCATCGTAGCGGCGAGGCATGCCTCGCCAGAAAGGACGGCTCCGCCGTCCTTTCTGAACAAGCCAGACAATCTGCCGGGGTTGAGCCCGAATTGGAGGTTGATCAACGGTGCGTTAGAAACGCACCCTACCCGGGGTGATTTTGAAGATGGTCGCGATGGTAAATGCCAACCACCCAGGCGGCATGCCGAATACAAGAACAGCCCATCTGGGAATCACCATCTCACCGCAGCGGCGAGGCATGCCTCGCCACTAGGCGGTGTGAAAAGTGATCGTTTTAAGGTGTGGCTGTACCAATCAATTCAATCAATAAATTCTTCCAGATCAAGATTACCGCTGTTGTATTCCACCAGCTTTTTCCAATTTATGAAATCCTACGCATCAAAACAATGATAATTCAGTTGATAAACGAATTCTTCACAGAGAATTTCATTGCATCACAACAAATAAAACGAGTATACTTATTTAATAAATCGAATTTTTGTTCTTGAATTGAAGTCCTGTTATAATTAAAGGCAATTAAATCAATGGAGAAAGCTAATGATTAATGACAATGATTTATTAACCATCCAGGAAGCTAGCGCTTGGGCATCTGCATATTTAGAGAGAAATGTAACCGTATCAAATATTTCATACCTAATACAATATGGACTTGTTAAGAAGTATGGGAATAATGGGTTGACACAAATTGCCAAAAATGATCTTCTCTATTACTATAAATCACAAAAAGGGGAAAGGGAGCTGGATTGGAAAAAGGAATTGGGGGAAGATTTGAATTGGGCTTTATCTTTTGATAATCTCACTGAAAAGGAACGGACAAAACACGTTCATCGTTTACACCCTTATAAGGGAAAATTTATACCTCAATTAGTAGAATATTTTTTAGATACTCATACAGATGATTTTAAAGAAGTTGCTTATTTTAAACCAGGAGACATAGTTCTTGATCCCTTTTGTGGTAGTGGAACAACATTAGTTCAAGCGAATGAACTTGGTATTAATGCATTAGGAATAGACGTTTCTGCCTTTAACTCATTAATTAGCAATTCTAAAATTGGTAAGCATGATTTGTTTAAATTACAAAAAGAGGTTCATAAGATAACCACTGCCTTAAAAGAGTTCATTGCAGATGAAAAACATGTAGCTTTCGAAGCAGAACTTTCAGAAGCATTAACACAATTCAATAATATTAATTTCCCATCTCCTGACTTTAGATATAAAGTTAGAAAAGGGGAGATTGATCAAATGCGTTATGGCCAAGAAAAAGAAAATCTCTTCGCAAATGAATTTAAAGAACTTGTCACAAAATATAGTCTTCAAATAAAACAAGAAACGGAAAGTTCCTTTTTAGACCAATGGTATGTTAAACCCGTTCGCGACGAAATAGACTTTGTATTTAAATATATTCACGAATTACCAGACGTTAATACTAAAAAATTATTAGCTGTCATTTTAAGTCGAACTATGCGCTCATGCAGAGCTACTACCCATGCTGATTTAGCCACCTTACTCGATCCCATTCTATCACCTTATTATTGCCGAAAACACGGGAAAATCTGCAAACCTCTTTTCTCCATTTTAGGTTGGTGGGAAAGATATAGTAAAGATACATTAACACGTTTTTCTCAATTCAATAAATTAAGAACCCCCACTTTTCAATATTGTTTTACGGGGGACTCAAGATCACTTGACCTTTTTACAGAATTAAAACAAAAAGGGAAACCTGCCCTAGAATTTATTTTGAATAATAGGATAAACGGAATATTTTCTAGTCCTCCTTATGTGGGTTTAATAGATTACCATGAACAACATGCCTATGCTTATGACCTTTTTGGGTTTGACCGTCGAGATGATCAAGAAATCGGTCCGTTGTATAAAGGCCAAGGGAAAGAAGCGAGAGAATCATATGCAAATGGCATTGCTGACGTACTAATTAATTGTAGAAAATTCCTTGTTAAGGATTTCAATATTTTCCTAGTAGCTAATGACAAATTTGGACTATATCCAAAAATCGCAGAAAAGGCCAATATGAGAATTGTTAAAGAATTCAAACGCCCCGTTTTAAATCGGACAGAAAAAAACAAAACTCCATATTCAGAAACAATTTTCCATATAAAGGCAAGGTAATAAAAATGGGGCTCTCTATCGAAAAGAAAATACAAGTAAAGAATGTTATCAAAAAAAGCTTAAGAAATAAGTTTTTGAATTACAAGCCAGAGACAAAATATATGCCATTCCATTATCGCCTTCTTGGTAAAGACAGAATGGCATTATTTTCTTTTATTCAATCCTTGAACACAACTTTTGGGACTTCAATCTATGAACCAGTAGCCATTGAATTATCAAAGGGAAGATTTGCTAATGCTGGTTCACAAATAAGTCCAAATGATTTCATATTTTCAGATGCTCAAATCAAGATCCAAGAAATCATCAATTTGTTAAGTTGTGCTGAAAAAGATACGTTTCCAGACAAAATTGCAGAAACTCAAAAAATTCGTGCGCTTTGTCAATCAGGAACAAAGAATAAAGTTAGTCTAACAAAAGTGGATATTTGGTTAGAAAGTTTTGATGGTGAGATTTTTATGATAGATATGAAAACCGCAAAACCTAATATTGGTGATTTTCAAAAATACAAACAAACTCTATTAGAATGGGTCGCTTCTGAATTAGCAAGAAATCCTGAAATAAAAGTAAATTCCATTATCGCAATCCCCTACAATCCTTATGTACCAGAGCCATATAAAAGATGGACGATACGGGGGATGCTTGACCTCAAACATGAACTATTGGTCGCAGAAGAGCTTTGGGATTTCATTGGTGGAGTTGGTGCATATCAAGACCTTCTTGACTGCTTTGAAGAAGCCGGTATTGAATTAAGACCAGAAATTGACAGCTACTTTGCTAAATTTGAAAATAGTATTTCGAAGTAAAAAACTAACTGCCCAGACAGGCATTTGTAGGCTGTGGGTCGTGCTTAATCCTTTGCGCATGATGCAACCTTCATGCGAAATCAACCTTGAAAAGGGTCGGTTCGCAAGCCATTAAATCTTACGGGCGACGGAATTTGGCAAGCAAAATGCTGAGTACGCCATCTTTTCCAAGGGAAGTTTTGCCTTAACGTATGCCTATGGCAGGGCCTGTGCCCGCCACCGATGCGATTTATTAGGTGGCGATTGGAAATTGGCCCTCGATTTGACATTTTGAAAAACCCCTTATTAGATGGGAGGATTTTTTTCGTTTCATTTTTATCACTTGGAAACCGTAGTAGCACCACACATCGTATTCAATGCTTTTTGGACGGTGTCCTCCTGCAACTCCCTACCCCTCCAGCCGGTAACCATACCCCCGGACGGTGACAATATACTGCGGCGCAGACGGTTCTGGCTCCAGCTTGTTGCGTAATAACCAGATGTAACGACGCACGGCGGCCGTCTCTTCCCCCTCTTCCCGCTCCCACACCTGCTGGATGACTTCCAGCTCGCTGACCGCCTGACCTTTGCGTTCGGCCAATACCTCCAACAGGCGGAACTCGGTGGGGGTCAGCTGGATGACTTCCTCACCGCGGCGCACTTCATGGCGGTCCAGGTCGAGGAGCATATCCCCAATGGGAATGACGTTATGCTCCACCAGCGGAGCCTGGCGGGAGCGCCCCAGCACGGCTTGAATGCGCGCTCCCAGCTCGGCAAAGCTGAACGGCTTGGTCACATAATCATCCACCCCCAGTTGAAAGCCGTGCAATTTGTCTTCTTCGGTGGATTTGGCCGTTACCAGGATAATCGGCACTTCCGAAAGCTCGCGCAGGCGCCGGGTAACCTCCCAGCCGTCCATCCCCGGCATCATCACGTCCAGCACCACCAGGTCGGGGTGCTCCTGATAGGCCAGGCGCAGCGCATCCACCCCGCTGTTGGCAGCGCATACCTCAAAGCCTTGCCCCTCCAGATATTCCTGAATAAAACGCAGCAGGGTAACATCATCATCCACCAGCAGTAATTTCGTCATCATCTGATTATCCTCCCTCCTCATCCGTGCAGGCATCGGCTTCCGGCAGCCAGAATACGAAACGGGCCCCGCCCTGCGGGCAGTTCTCAGCCTGGATCATCCCGCCCATGGCATCCAGCAGCCGCTGGACAATATACAACCCCAACCCGTGCCCATACACGGTCTGCGCATCTTCGGGGTTGGAGCGGTAGAACTGGTCAAACAGCATGGGGATTACCTCCGGCGGAATGCCAGGGCCTTCGTCCAGCACCTGTACACGGATGCGGCCATCCGGAGCTTGTGAAGCACTGAGCCAGATATGTCCCTGTGGGGCATACTTGAAAGCGTTATCCAGCAAATGGAACAGCACACTGGTCAGGGCCTGTTCATCGGCCAGCATGGGCGGCAGATTGGGGGGAACCTGCCAGACCACGCGGGCGGCATCCGCCTGGCGGCTGAGTTGGCGCTGCATGGTCTGCACCACATGCTGCAATTCCACCGGGGCGGGATATAGCGGCAGGCGGCCCGCTTCCAGGGCAGACAGATCCAGAATCGTCTCGACAAAGCGCGTCAGACGGAGGATCTCATCCTGCACCAGCGAGAGATTCTCTTCCGTGCGCGCCGGCATACCGCCGGAAGCCAGAGAAAGCTCGATGCCGCCGTTGATGTTGGTCAACGGCGAACGCAGTTCATGCGAAACCATTGACACGAAATCGGATTTGAGCCGGTCCAGCTCGCGCAGGCGCAGGTTCTGCTGTTCCAGCTGCAAATTGGCTGCGGTCAGATTGGCTGTTTTTTCTGCAACCTTTTTCTCCAGGCCGACATTCAGGCGTTCCAGTTCGGCGCGGTCTTTAGCGATCTGTTGATTGGCCTGACGCAGTTCGTCCTGACGCTGTTTTTCCAGACTGAGGTCATGGGCGGTGCCCGCCAGGGCGAGACGGCTGTCACCGGTGGGCGGTAACGGCCGCAGGGCAAGTGAAATCGGAAAAGTAGTTCCGTCGCGGCGGCACAGCCGTGCCTCACCCGACCATCCGCCGCTCATCGCAGACTTGAGCAAGGGTACAGTGTCGCCCGCTTTTCCCGATTCAATGATCAATGTCAATGGTTTCCCGATCAATTGCTGCGGGCTGTCATAGCCAGCCGCAGTCAGCAAAGCCGGGTTCGCCAGACGCAGCCCGCCGCGCTCATCACACACAAAAGTCGGCTCAGCAATGCTGTTGACCAGGTTGGCATAGCGCTGCATCTGCACTTCGCCAGCCAGGATGCCCTGCCGGGCGATCAGTCCCAGGCTGAGTACCACCGTGACCCATAAACCAGCCAGGTTTGCCACTCCCACAAACTGCCATTCCAGTACTGTGTACAGTCCCAGGGTCAACGTCGCAATCAAGGGCAAGAAATATTGAAAGCGTGTCAACACGCGCTGCAAGCGGGGGGTGGGGTTGGCGCGGGCGAGATACCCCAGCTGGGCAATCGCCCCGATGAACAAAGCCATATCCCCCAGCACCCAGCCCACATCGACCGGGCTGCCAATTTGATACGCGCCAGTGTTCAGCAAGGTGGCATAGACCAGGTCAGTGACCGTATAGGCCGCCAGCCCTGCAAAAATCCAGCCAAAGGCGGCCGAGAGGGTGCCTGTCTCGGCCAGCAGAAACAGATTCAGCAACAACAGCAGCCCGGCCAGATCCACCAGGGGATAGATGAGCGCTGTCGGGCGGCTGCCAGCCGGCAGCCAGGTCTGCATCGGCTGCAAGACACTGATCCATACCAGGGTCAGCCCGGCCGTAGTGGTGAGGCCCATGTCAAACAATAGTTCCAGGCGGCCAAAAGTCTGGCGCTGCTTGCGCGGGTAAACTGCCAGGCCAATCCACAAAGGCAGCGAGCCGAGCAAATACAGTGCTTCCAGGGCAACAAGTTGGGTATCCTTGGCGATCTGCACCGCGTTCAGCAGGGTACGCAGCAAGTCACCCAGCGTCCACACCGCCAGGCCAATCGCCAGCCAGGTCCACGAACGCTGCAAAGCCCGGTCGGCTGCCAGCGAACGGCGCACCCAAACCGCTGCGGCGGCGGCCAGCAGGGAAGTGAACAGCATCGCCAGGTTGCCAATCACCAGGCGGTCCATCTCCGGTTTACGCGCCCACAACAGCCAGGCCAAATGCAGCAGCACATACAAACCGCTGATCAACACCAGATGCTTTCGCTGCGGGAAGGGCGGGTTTTCTTTCTCGACCATGTCTTCATTGTACCTGTGGCCGGAAAGGGGCGCAAGCTGGTTAATCCCCCACACAGGAAGGATAATTTCGGTTTATACTAAAACCAGGGACGGAGATACCGTCCGGTATGCAAATTGCACAAAACAAAAAAACAGACACCTTTGTGAAGGAGGTCAATATGTCCCGCTTCTCCTTTCGTTCCATCATCATCCTGACCGTGTTCGCCCTGCTGCTTTCTGCTTGCAGCATGTTGGATGTACTGCCGCAAAACGCCCCGCCTGCCGGGGAAACCCCCATGCCCGTGGAAACCGCCCCGGGAGAGGCCGCCTCTGCCGAACCGGAAACCAGCCCGCACGGAGAAATAGACGAAACGCCCGAAGCTGTTCCCACGGCTGAGGCACAGGTCATTACCCCGGAAAACGCCCACCTGTTAAGCGAAGTGGCCCAGGTGCAGATTGAGAACCCCTACCGCCTGGCCTGGTCGCAAGACGGCACGAAAATAGCAATGTCATGGTTGCAAATTGACCCACAAGGCAAAGAACCCACTAAAAGCGGCCTTTCTGTATTGGACAGCACTACCCTCGAAACCCTGTCCACCGTTGTCGTGCAGGAGCCGATCACCGTGCTGGACTTCTCGCCCACCACCGGCCTGATGGCAACCACCTCCGACCAGAAAAACCTCGATCTGCGGGAGATTACCACCGGGCAGCTTGTGCGCACCATCAGCCCGGAAAATGGCTTTAGTGATGCGGTTTTCTCGACCGACGGCAGTCAAATCGCCCTGTCATCCTGGCTTGAAATTGCCTATACCCTGTGGGACTCGTCAACCGGCTCACAGATTAAGGAGTTATCCGGTTTTTCTACCGCCGCCCCCGTTTACCATGCCAGCTTCTCGAAGGATGACCGCTATCTGATCTGGGTGGCGCGCGGCAGCGTTCAGGTGATGGACATCGCCTCCGGCACCATGGGCGCTTTTCTGACCCATGAAGACTTTATCGGCGATGCCGCGCTGGCGCCCAACGGGCATTTGCTGGCGGTGACCACCGCCGGCACGATTGACGGCGAATCCAGGCCGATCATTCAACTCTGGGATCAGACCAGCGGTCAGGCGCTGGGGACACTGGTAGAAGGCACATCCATCACCCAGAGTCTGGCTTTTAACAAAGACGGCAAACTGCTGGCGGCATCTGTTTTCAACGAGCTGGCCCTGTGGGACGTGGACGCCAAAACCCGCCTGCTGTCCCTGCCCGGTCACACCGACATGGTTACCTCGATTGCCTTCTCACCCGATGGCCGCACGCTGGTCTCTTCTTCAGCGGATGGCACGGTACGTTTGTGGCAGACACAGTAAGGAATTAATTTGCAGTCTTGTTTAAATTGCAGGAAGGGATCATCAGGCGGACAGAACACACCGCCTGATTTTTTCTGTTATGGCCGCTTCCGCATTGGTTTTCCCTCAAATTTTTAAACTCTTCTAACCTAACTCCAATTGTCCGAAAGTTCTTTTTGCGTTATAGTTTAAATCATGCGAAAATTTGAATTTCCATACCTGTCCGACTGGTTTGCCGTCACCTTGCGCTGGTTAATCCTGCTGGGGATAGCAGTTTCCCTGGTGTTGAATGAAGCCTTGACCCTGTGGTTAACCGCCATCCTGCTGTTTGGTGTGCTGTGGAATACCTTCACCGCCATTCTGGCAGGCATCAATCACCGCCTTCCCCAGCACCGCATCATCAATGTTGCCGCGGACGGGATCATCAGTATCACCCTGTTTGCCTTTTCCGGCGGCATCTCTGGCCCGATAAGCTGGTCCAGTCTGCTGGCCGTCACCTCTGCTTCCATCTATTTTGAACTGCGCGGGGCGGTATTGATTGCCGCTGTTCTGGCTGTGCTGCAAGGCGGATGGACATTTTTAAGCAATATGTCCGAATTTCATCCCTTGCTGCTTGTACAGCCTTTCACCTTTAATCTGCTCATCGGTATGGCTGCTGGCTTTGCCAACAACGGCCTGATGAAACGCCTGCGTGCATACTACCGCAATGTGATCAACAATAAAGAAGAGCAAAACCGCCTGGCAAAGCATCAGGAACGCGAACAAATTCGGGCTTTTTACAAAATCCTTGAAACCCTCAGCACAGCCCTCAATTATCAGATCGTCCTGGATACCGTGCTGGACCTGAGCAACCAGATCATCGGCACGTCCCAGACCGACCGCATGATCAGTGCTGTGCTGCTTTTCTCCGGCCGTCACATGCGGATTGAATCTGCCCGCCGCATGCCGCCGCGCGATCTGAAGATCACCTTCCACGCCAAAAAAGGCGCCTTGCAGCAAGCGCTGGCCACCGGTGAACCCATCCTGATAAAAGAACCATCCAGCGATCCCGAATTGAAAAATCTCATCATCCTGCACGATTGCCAGAGCGCATTATGTCTGCCGCTGATGCGCGGGCTGGATACCTATGGCATCATGCTGTATGCTCACCCGGCGGAAAATTTTTTCAGCGAAGGCCGCATTGAAATACTGGAAATGCTCAGCAGCCAGGCCGTCATCGCCATTCAGAATGCCCGCCTGTTTGAACAGCTGCAGGAGGAAAAACAGGTACTGATTGAATCGCAGGAAGTCACCCGCAGGCAGCTCGCCCGCGACCTGCACGACGGCCCCACCCAATCCATCTCTGCCATCGCAATGCGCATGAGCATCAGCAAAAAAATGCTGGAAATGAACCAGCATGATGATTTGATGCAAGAACTGGAGAACATTGAAGACCTTGCCCGCCGTACCACCAACGAGATCCGCCACATGCTCTTCACCCTGCGCCCGCTGGTGCTGGAATCAAAAGGACTGACCGCTGCGCTGGAATCGATGGCGGTCAAAATGAATGATAATTACGGCCAGAATGTGAAGGTCGGCGTTGACGAGGATGTGGTTCAACACCTCGATATCAGCAAACAGACGGTCATCTTCTATCTGGTGGAAGAAGCGGTCAATAACGCGCGCAAGCACGCCAAAGCCGAACAGATCCAGGTACGGCTGCGCTACCTGCCCGGAGAAGAAGAAAACGTAGCTGCCCTGGAAATCATTGACAACGGCATCGGTTTTGATGTACAGGCGGTTACCAGCAATTACGCGCAGCGCGGCAGCCTCGGCATGATCAATCTACAGGAACGCTCGGAAATGATCAATGGTGTGCTGGAAGTTGACTCAAAACGAAATGTAGGCACCCTGGTAAGGGTATTGATCCCGCTCACTGAAGAAGCGACAGAGCGGCTGGCAGGGGGATTGATCCAGAATAAATAGCTGAAGCAAACACCCAGGCAGCCTAACGCCTGCAATAACCACCCAATCGTCATTGTTTTAATCTATTTATACCGGTTTTACTCCAAAGCGCATCGCCCCAAACCACGATTCAGGATAAAATAGAAGTATCCGCAGAAGACATATTTACACAGGCGATGGGGGAAGCCCATCGTCTGTATTTGTTTGTGTCAGTCAATTCAGTCTATCCCCACCCGGAGATGAGCCATGCCATTTGCCAATGGACTATACAGTTCAATTTTTGATGATGGCACGCTATCCCAGCCGCCTATTCTTTTATTGCACGGGGCGGGCAGCACCCGCCTGTGCTGGCCGTCCGCTATCCGCCGTCTGCCCGGATATAAAGTTATCGCCCTTGATCTGCCGGGGCATGGCCGCTCGGAAGGCGTGGCCTTGCAATCCGTGGCTGAATATGCCGAAGCCGTATTGGATTTTATGAGGGAAATGGGCCTTTACAGGGCCTCGCTGGTCGGGCATTCCCTGGGCAGCGCCATCGCCCTGTACCTGGCCCTGCATTACCCGGACAGGGTTGCGCATCTGGGAATCATCTCCGGCGGGGCTGCCTTGCACATTCCTGAAAATATCCTGGCAGCTTTTTCCAATCGAACCACGTTTAAAGAAGGCCTGGAACAACTCGCACAAGTACTGTTTGGCCCGTCGGCCAGTAACAAACTGAAAGAGCAGGTGCTTGAGACCCTGCAAAGTATGCGCCCTGGCGTTTTATACGGAGACTGGCTGGCTTGCGCAAATTTTGACTTAAGCGATTCTTTGCAGCAGATCAAAATCCCTGCCTGGATCATCGTTGGCGACCATGACAAGCTGACCCCGCCCTACCAGTCCCGGCATCTGGCAAAGCAGATCAAAAACAGTACCCTGCAGCTGGTGCCTGGCGCCGGTCACATGCTGATCCTCGAAGCGCCGGATGCTGTCAGCAGAGGTTTGGCTGAATTTCTAAAAAATGATCTTCTTTACCATTTCACCTCACTACTTCGCAAATCCGCCAGGCTGTAAAAAAAACCATCTCCGTGATGCCGAATTTTCTTGTCAAAGCCTGAATTGACTACTTTTTACGATCCTGCAGAGCCATTGATAGAGATCAAGGAGAGATATATGGAATTCTTTTTTGAAATTCATCAGAATCTACCCCGCGAAGGACCGGGGGATACTGCCTCCACCCGGAAAGCCCTGGAAATGATAACCGGTCTACCGGAACGCCCCGCTATCCTGGATGTAGGCTGCGGGCCGGGGGTGCAGACCCGTGACCTGGCGCAGATGACTGGCGGCATGGTGACCGCCGTAGACACGCACCAGCCTTTTCTCGACCGGCTGCAATACCAGGCCGAAGCAGAAGGCCTGGCCGGACAGATCATTCCTGTCAACCAATCCATGAAGGCACTCGACTTCCCTGCCGCCAGCTTTGATGTCATCTGGTCAGAAGGGGCTATTTACATTATGGGCTTTGAAGAAGGACTGCGTGTATGGAAACAGCTTCTCAAACCTGGCGGCTGGATCGCGGTCACCGAAGCCTCTTGGCTCAAACCCCATCCTCCGGCTGAAGTGCGGGACTTCTGAAACACAGCCTACCCGCAAATGTCCCTGGTGGAAGATAATCTGAAAACCATCGAGGCGCTGGATTATCGCGTGCTGGGGCATTTCACTTTACCCAAATCCTGCTGGCTGGAGGACTATTACGCCCCCATGCTGGAACGTGTCGCCATACTGCGAGAAAAGTATACCGGGGACACCGAAAAACAGACCCTGCTGGATGAAGAACTGGTTGAAGTGGAAATCTATCGGAAATATTCTGACTGGTATGGATACGAATTTTACGTAATGCAGGCTGAATGAAGAGCGGGTAAAAAATGAAGCAGCAAACCATACAGGGTATTCCCGTATAGCATCGACAAGCAGGGTTAAGTATAATAAAAATATGATTTCGTTGGAATCACAACGACACATATCGAAAAAAATTTATCCTGCAAGGAGGAAACCTGATGAATAACTATAAAAAATTTGGCGCAATGATTGCGACCTCGACTTTGGTAATGTTCGGATTAATGTATCTAAACACCTATCAATGGGACCATATCTTTTTCAGTGAAACCCGCGTTTATATGGCCCTGATCATGGGAGCAGTCATGGCGATCATCATGCTGCTGTTTATGCGGCATATGTACACCAATCAACGGGCGAATGCCGGCATTATCATTGGCAGTATTGTGGTCTTTGCGCTCGCTCTCGGGCTGGTACGCAGCCAAATAAGCGTTGGAGACGTTTCGTACATGCGGGCAATGATCCCTCACCATTCAATTGCCATCCTGACCAGCACAAACGCGCAGATTTCTGACCCACGCGTCCGCGAATTGGCAGACGAAATTATCGAAGCCCAGGTTAGAGAAATTGACGAGATGAAAGCCTTGATCGCCGAACTGGAAGGCAAGGAATAAACCGATTTAAATGAAACCCTATCGCGGAAAAATTCTGTGGGTGGACTTAACCCGTGGTGAATGCCGCGATGAGGTCATCCCTGACTCAATTTACGAAGACTTCCTTTCCGGCCTGGGGCTGGCAGCGGCTGTTCTCTATCCGCGCATCCCGGCTGGAGCCGACCCGCTGGGGCCGGAGAATGTACTCGGCTTTGTCTCCGGCCTGCTCACCGGCAGCGGCAGCCTGTTCACCGGCCGCTGGATGGCCGTCGGGAAATCCCCCCTGACCGGCACCTGGGGGGATGCCAATTGCGGGGGTTATTTTTCGCCAGCGATCAAGCAATGCGGGTATGACGGCATCTTCTTCACAGGCATCAGTCCGCAGCCGGTGTACCTTGTGGTCGACTCATCCGGCGCACGTTTGCAAGACGCTGCTGACCTGTGGGGCAAGGATGCCGTCGAAACCGAAGAAACCCTGCTGGCACAAACCACCAACGGCCACCGTCCGGCAGTGGCCTGCATCGGCCAGGCGGGGGAACAACAATCCCTGATCGCTGGCATCTGTCATGATTTCGGCAGATTGGCCGCCCGCTCGGGCCTGGGGGCGGTGATGGGCTCCAAGAAGCTGAAGGCAGTGGTACTGGCTGGCGTACGCCCCATCCTGAGCAATGACATGCCCAAAATGCAGCGCCTGAGTGACCGCTGCGCCCGCTTTTTCCGCAAGCCGCTCCCCGCTCCTCCGGCGAACACGCTGCCTGCTCTGGGCGGGCTGCTGCGCGATATCCCCTTTGCTTTTCCAATGGATGGTTTTATATCGATGATTTTGTTCCAGAAATGGGGCACGATCGGCATGAACCAGACCTCGATTTCCTGGGGCGATTCGCCGATCAAAAACTGGATCGGCAGCCACAAAGATTTTACAGCGAAGCAGTCCGCTCCGCTCAGTCCGGCCCGCATCGTGGAACGGGAAATCCGTAAATATCATTGTTACTCCTGCCCGCTGGGGTGCGGGGGAATCTGCGAATTTAAGGGTGGCGAGACCCACAAGCCGGAATATGAGACTGTGTCTGCCTTTGGCAGCCTGCTGCTGCACAACGACCTGGACACGATTTTCAAGATCAACGACAAACTGAACCGGGCCGGCATGGATACCATTTCGGCGGGCAGCGCAGCAGCCTTTGCCCTGGAATGTTTTCAGAATGGCGTTATCACCAGCGAAGACACGGATGGCATGCTGCTCACCTGGGGTAATTCAGAGGCGATTTTGTGGCTGGTGGACAAAATGATCCGGCGGGAAGGTATCGGCGATCTGCTGGCAGACGGCGCGGCGCGGGCGGCCAGCCGCCTGGGTGGAGGCCATGTCGGCCAGAGCGCCATCCATGCGGGCGGGCAAGAGCTTGCCATGCATGATCCGCGCCTCGACCCCGGTTATGGCCTGCATGCCAGCGTGGAACCCACCCCCGGACGGCATACCACCGGCGCCCAAACCTATTATGAAATGTACCGTTTGTGGAAGCGAGTCCCGGGCTTACCGCGGCCCGCCCTGCTCTCCTCCAAAGCGAAGAAATTCCGCTCCGGCAAGGATGTGATTGCCTCCGCTGTGGCAACCAGCTGTTATACCCAGTTGTTCAATGGCGCCGGGTTATGTATGTTTGGCGCCATGCTGGGGGCTGACCGCCTGCCGATTTTTGAATGGCTCAACGCGGCCACCGGCTGGCAGCGCACCCCGCAAGAATATATGGAAGTCGGACGCCGGATTCAAACTTTGCGGCAAATGTTCAATATCAAACAGGGGATTGATCCGCGCAGCCTGAAGGCGAGCCGACGGGCAATTGGCCTGCCCCCGCAAACGGAAGGCGGCAACCGCGGTCGTACCGTGGCGCTGAACGAAATGATGCGCGACTACTGGCGCGCCATCGGCTGGGACGAGAACACGGGCGTCCCGCTGGAGGAGACGATAGAAGCATTGGAACTGAAGAAATGGGGGGAAAATAAAGTTGGCCTACTGGATCACTGAAGCCTGCATTGGCTGCACCGCCTGCGTGCGCATCTGTCCGGTGCAGGCCATCACCGGGGAACGTAACCAGCAACATCACATCATCGCGGAGGTGTGCATTGACTGCGGTGCATGCAGCCGGGTATGCCCGGTGGATGCCATTGAGGACAGCCAGCGCGCGCCCACTTTCCATATCAAGCGCTCCCTGTGGCCGAAGCCAGTGATTGATCCGGCCCAATGCGTATGCTGCGGGGTGTGCATCCAGGCCTGTCCGGTTGGCTGCCTGGGCCTGGGAAATACGCTGAAAAATGATGGTCAGCTCATCCCGGTCTTGCTGCTTCCTGAGCAATGCATCGCCTGCGCTCTATGCGAAATGGCCTGCCCGGTGAATGCGATTGAGATGAGGGAAGCGTTTCTGCCTTTTTCAGGAAGTTGATTGTCAAAACAAACCCGGCAAGCGCCAAACCAGCACCAATTCATCAATGATATAAGGCGTGATCTTTGTTTACGCGGTCAAAGACGTGAAGATCGCCTGAACAAACAAATTATGGCTGGCATGCAGCACCGCTGCCGGCCAAAGAGACCCAGATTGCAGCCGCAGCCAGGCAAAGACTGTGCTGATGCCCACAACAAGGATGGTAAACATCAACACAGCGTACCACCCGGGGAACGCCCGGAAGATTGTAATCCGCAAAAATGATCAGGGGCATATACCACAACGCCCATACAAAGCCGCTAGTGAAACAATTCCTGGAATAATCTTTGCTGCGCCTTCATGCCATTGCGGCGATCTCGTGGGACTGAGGTCAGCCTGTGAGCTGTCTCAATTTGTTCAGCGGCAAAGAACGCAAATCGAATCGGTCGACATTTTCTTCCAGATAAACAGGATAAGTAATAGACAGAAAACTGGAAAAGGACTCCGCAAAAGCTCCGACAAATTGACGGCGATTAAGAACCGTCGATAAAGTGGGGAGTAAACCCCTGCATCAGGTCACGCTCGAAATTTTCGATCAAAAAATACGGGAACGCCCATTCACTTTCGGCGCCAGGGCAATCGAGGGCTACATTGCGAAGGGATTCAAGCAAATCCTCCACAATCCGCATCCGCTCAAAATCAGCATCAACAATAACTTCGTCATGCAGTGTCACCTTCAAACGAAAAAGCAAACCGTCATTTTTCGTTTCAGCTGCCTGTGCCTGAAACAATGCGCCATAACCTTCTTCACCCCAGAAGAATTCATGGGGAAGGGTATTGGCAGCAATCGCCCTTATGAACTTCAACAAATCCTGAAAAGGGGGAAAAACACTGGTAGCAGACAAGGCGTGCCGCTGCCCACTGGCGACCAAACAGCAATCCATCCAGCCATCGCTGGCACTGAATGATTCCATTTCCAGAGAAAATTGATTTTCCATCATCTTATTCCAAATTTTGTGCGCAGTTGTGTTAACAAAGAAGAAACCAGCCAATGGCGGCTGCAACGACATTACGGTGCGAACAGCACCTGCTCCTGCAAAAACCGCTCCGTCTGGCGCAGGTAATCGGCGATGGTCTCCTCCTGGCGAAAGCCGTGACCCTCGCCTTCGTATAGCTGGAAGAGGTGCGGCACGCCGTTGGCCTGCAAAATGCGGGCGATCTCCTCGGACTGGGCCGGCGGGACGGCGTTGTCCTGGCTGCCGTGGAACAGGGCCAGCGGGTCGCGGATGCGCTCGGCATGGAACAGGGCCGACCAGCCGTAGTATTTGTCACGCGCTTCGGGCAGCACGCCGATCAGGCGGTCGTTATAATGCAGCTCGAATTTATGCGTCTCCATCGCCAGGGTGAACAGATTGCCGATCCCGTACAGGCAGATGCCCGCGCGGTACTGACCGGGATAACGCACCAGTGAATTGAGCACGGTGTAGCCCCCGGCGCTGCTGCCGCGGATGACCAGTTGGCTGGCTTCGGCCAAATCCAGGTCGACCAGGGCCTGCGCGCCATCGGCGGCGTCCTCCACGTCAAAGTCTCCCCAGCGGCCATCCAGCATCGTTTGATAGCGGCGCCCATAGCTGGTGCTGCCGCGGTAATTCACATCCAGCCAGCCATAGCCGCGGCTGGTGAAATAGGTGCGCTCGCCATCATAGGAGAGAGACGCCTGTGAGGTCGGTCCGCCGTGGATATTGATGATCGCCGGAGGCAGACCTGTGCCGGTATAGCGGGCATTGACGGGCGGGTAATAATTGCCATACACCGCGGTGCCATCTTCTGCGTTCCACTGCACCGGCTGAGGGGTGGAGATCATCTCCAGCGGGAGCATCTCCGGCTGGCTGTAAGCTGCCGTGTGCAGACCGTCCTCGTCCCAGCGCACAATGCGGCTGGGAATATCCGGGGCAGCAGCGATGAAAGCCACCTCATTGCGTATAGGTGAAACGCTGAGCTGATCCAGAAAAGTGTAGGGACCGGTATCGATTTGTGTTGAGCGCCCGCCAGACAGTTCCCCCTGCCACAAAGTGAACAGCGATTCCTGGCTGCGAAGATAATAAATGCGGTTGCTGGTGAAGTGCCAGCCATAGAAACGCCGTCCCTGGATCCAGGCAGGTTCCGAGAGCATGAAGCCGTCCCCCTGTACGAGGACATGCTCATCCCCGCTTTGCAGGTCGAGCAGCACCAGGTCTTCCCACTCCGCCGTGCCGCGGATAAAACTCAGCCAACGCCCATCGGGCGAAAATTCAGGCTGCATGACCGGAGTATTGGCATCTCCGGCGATGATCCGTTCTTCGGAGACTGCTCCGGTCTGGCTGTCAAAGCGCGCCAGTTTGAGACGTGCACCATGCCAGGCCATGTTGGGATGATCCCATTCCACCCAGGCCAGGTACGTGCTTTGCGGATGCCAGACCGGCTGCATGTAAAAGTCCGCTCCCTGGGCCAGCTTGTGCGGCCAGGCCTGCCCATCGGCATCCACCAGGCCCAGACAATCCATCTGCCCATCGCTGAAGGCATACACTACCCAGCGCCCATCCGGCGAGAGCACCGGAGCAGCCACCCGGCCAAAGGGCGGGGTAATCGGCCGCGGCTGACTGGGAGTCAGGCTGCGGCGGTAGATGCGGCCGTCCCGGGCGGCAAACAGCAGCACGCCATCCCGTACAGAAAAACTGCCGCCACCAAACATCAGCCCGCCGCCGGCTGATTGCAGCAGGTTCAGCTCCCGGCGGGCATCGCCTGCCGTCTGCGCCACCACGGTTCCCTGACCGGCGCGCGCTTCCAGCCACAGCAGGGTCTTGCCGTCCGAATCCCACTGCGGTTCGCCGATGCGGATGCGGCGGCTGAGCATCTGCGGGGATACCGGACTGGGCCACAAACCATAGGGCCGGATCTGCTTTTTGTTTTCCTGGTTTTTCATCTCGTCTGCCTTTCTGTTCGTCTGCCACGGGGTAAAAAAATGGATTTGCACCGGACGCAATGCCAGGGCAAATCCACAGATTCACAATGCTGTCAGGAACGCTATTTTTTGTTCTTTTTTTTCGAAGACTCTGGATACCACAAGTCCATCAAGCTGCCTTCTACTTCTTTTCCCAATTCTTTCCATTTCTTGACGGGCACATCAACGAAGGCGATTGCGCCAGTGGAGAGGGTTTCTACCCGCCCGCTGATCTGCTGCAGGAGACTCTCCAGTCCGGGGTTATGCCCGACCACCATCACCCTTTTCAACTCGTCGGGCACTTGCTGTAAAACATCAATATACGCCTGTGGCTCTGCCAGATACAACGAGTCGAAATATTGAATATCCCCATCATAGCCGCTTGCTTTCGCCACCGCTTTGGCCGTCTGGCGGGCGCGCTTGGCAGAAGAAGAAAAGATCAATTCCGGTACTTTCTTTTTCTTCGCCAACACTTCCCCCATATACGGCGCATCTTTCTTGCCGCGTTTGTTCAACGGGCGATCAATATCTTGTAAATCTTCATGTTTCCAGCTCGATTTCGCATGCCGCATCAACAAAACTGTTTTCATAGTTTCTGATCCTTAAAACATCAAATTCAGGACACGCAAACACCCCATTTCAGACCTTTGTAGAGTATATCACGAGATAATAAAAATTTGCATCTGCTCTACTGTGCGTTCATCTGCTCAAAATGATTGGTCAGGGTATAGGTGATGTAATTCTCCCATAACGCCATCATTTTGGCCTGCGGATAATCATGACTGCCAAAGGTCTGGAAAACAACCGTGCCGTCCATACAGGTTGCCAGCACACCATAATTGGATTTGTCATGCATATACAACCCGCCCACCAGTTCAGCATCGCCGCTGGAACCCAGACGAATGAGATCACCCACATCGGCGTTCACCCAGAAAACCGTAGGATAACTCAACGGCTCGGCATAATTGGGCGTGCTGAGCAGGGGATGGCCGGAATCCAGCCAGTAAATCGAATAATCATACGGATCATACGTATTCCCGCGCGTCCAATCCTTTTGATACTCAATCCCGCATTGATAGAGAAGGGGAGCAATGCGCCCGTTAGCGGTTGAATCCAGATACCACACCTCGGCCACCAGGGCTGAATCGCGGTTGTTGATCCGCTCCGCAAGCACATCCCAAAATTCACCGCGCACACCGGCGCGCGATTCGGCGGCCACAATGATCAAATCCCATGGCTGGGGCGAATTGAGCTGTTCCATGAAATTGCCGACGGCATCGCCCACAAAAACGATCTTGCCGCCGCGGAAGCCCATGCGGTTGACCGTGTCGCGCACATAGGTGGGCTGACCCAGCCCCTGCATGTCCTCAAAAACAAGAATATTGGCGGCCTTGACCTGCGCGGAAACATCCTGCACGGGTGGCGGTTCCGCGGTAGGTGCTTCTGCCGGTGCGGCGGGAACAGCCGGTACGGCCACGGTATAAGTGGGGTAGGGCGTATAGGTAGGCTGCTCGACCGGCTGCGCCGGTTGGGCAGGTTCGGCTGGCTGTACCGGTGGTGGCTGGGCAGCTTCAGCGTCCATAGCAGCCTGCTGTTCAGCCAACATGGTGGCTTGAATCCCCAGGGCGACCTGGGTTTGCTGGAGGTTCGTATCCGCAGGAGCTTCGCCGTCGGGCAGGTTGCAGCTCGCTAAAACCAGCAAAACGGCCACCCCCACCAGGATCCCCTTGACTGTCTGGTTTCTCCGCTTCATTTTCTCCTCCTTATAACGATTAATTTCTGATGAGAGACTCTCTGCTATCATTATACATATTGGGCGCGCAGATGCAACAAAAA
>Ga0334887_1001449_pt1 | contig 30630 bp, 29 predicted proteins | sample GraSluR1_MG_10_FD_207217 | JGI IMG/M metagenome (GOLD analysis project Ga0334887, IMG submission 207217) | Sludge microbial communities from methane-producing bioreactor in Wageningen University, Netherlands - Granular Sludge_18_07-R1 | ecosystem: Engineered > Bioreactor > Anaerobic >...
TCTGAGATTGAAAATCACCTCATCATCCTGGTGGGTCCCACTGCGGTGGGCAAGACCGCCCTTTCCATCGAGTTGGCGCAGCGGTTAAACGCCGAGATCATCTCCAGCGACTCGCGCCTGTTCTACCGCGGCATGGATATCGGCACCGCCAAACCCACCCCGCAGGAAAGGTCATTGGTACCCCATCATTTGATCGATGTGGCTGACCCGCATGAATCCTGGTCACTGGCGTTGTTTCAACAAGCCGCCTTCCGCATCATTGATGACATCCACGCCCGCGGTCGCCTGCCGTTGATGGTGGGCGGTACCGGGCAATATGTGCACGCCATCACGCATGGCTGGCACATGCCACCGCAGGCGCCAGATGACAGCCTGCGCGAAATCCTCAACCGCTGGGCGCAGCACATCGGCGCCGAACGTTTGCATCAGAAATTAGCACTCCTTGACCCGGCTGCCGCCGCCAATATCGACTGGCGCAACCAGCGCCGAACCGTGCGCGCCCTCGAAGTCATCTTCCGTACCGGCAAGCGTTTTTCAGCGCAGCGCCGCGAAGGCAAGCCACGCTATCCCACCTTGCAGATCGGTTTATGGCGCCCGCGTGAAGAGATTTTCCAGCGTGTGGATGAACGCATCGAAGTAATGTTCGCGCAGGGCTTTGTTGACGAAGTGCGCGGCTTGTTGGCCGCCGGTTACACCCCCGACATGCCCGGCATGGCTTCCATCGGCTACCGCGAAGTCTGCGCTCATCTGCGCGGCGAGATGACCCTGGAAGAGGTCAAAGCGCGCATGCGGCAATTGACCCACCAGTTCGTACGCCGCCAGACAAACTGGTTCAAACAGGATGATCCTGACATTCACTGGTTTGACGTGCGCCAACCGGCTGTGATTCATGTTATCCTTGATAGCATACAAACCACAGGCCATTGGCGCCTGCCCTGAAACAAAAACGGAGGTTCCTCATGCAGCCGCGAATCTGGCACCAGCACTATGACCCGCACGTACCATTCGATATTGAAGTTCCAGAAATCCCCTTGCACCAATTCCTCGTGGAAGGCGCACGCCAGTACCCTGATTTGCCCTGCATCCGCTACAACCAGCTCACCTTCACCTATGCGCAGACCGACCAACTCTCTGACCGCATTGCCCGCAACCTGATTGCGCTGGGTTTGTGCAAAGGCGACTGTGTCGGCATCTGCATGGGCAATATTCCGCAGTTCGTGGTGCTCTACTTCGCCGTGCTGAAAGCCGGCGGGGTGGTGGCTGCCATCAACCCCCGCTTCGGCAGCGGTGAAATGCACACGCTGTTGGCGGATGTCAGGCCCTTTGCCATGTTTGCCAGCCAGGAGCCCGCCCAATTGATTGAGCATCTTAATGGGAAACAACTCTATCAGCACCTGATCATCACCAACGAAGACCAGGCGCACGAGATGCTTGCCGCCGCTCAACGAGCATCTCCCCTGCCCGCCCAGCCGCAGGATTTCCTCGATTTCCTGCGCACTGAACCGGAGCCAACCCATCAACTGCCGCCGGTTTTTTCGCAGGATGACTGCATCTACCAGTATTCAGGCGGCACCACCGGCACCCCCAAAGCCGCTGCCGCCATGCACCGCTCGCTGGTCGCCAATGTGCTCCAATTCCGCTCCTGGCTGACCACGCTGGAACCACAAAAAGAGACCACCCTGATCGCCATCCCCCTTTACCATGTGTATGGCATGGTAATCGGCATGTGCGTCACTCTCTCGCAAGGCAACACCATGCTGCTGCACGATGAACGCAACGGGCTGGCTGGCATGCTTGCCCTCATCCATGAACAAAAACCGACCCTCTTCCCCGCGGTACCATTCTTGCTGGAAGTCTTTCTGCTGCAAGAAACGGTGAAACAGGGCAAGGTCGACTTTTCCTCGCTCAAGATTGTCATCTCAGGTGCCTCACCCCTGCGCGTTGCCTGTCTGGAAGAATTCAGCCGTCTGCTGACCGGCGGTGTGCTGGTCGAAGGCTACGGCCTCTCCGAAGCGCCGACCGCCACCCATTGCAACCCTGTACAGGGCGAGATCCGCCCCGGCACCATCGGCCTCCCGCTGCCAGGCGTGGATGTCAGGATCATAGACGTGAATGATGGCCGCACGGAGATGCCATTGGGCGAACAGGGCGAGATGCTCATCCGCAGCCCGCAGCTCATGCGCGGCTATTTGAACCGCGAGGAGGAAACCAACCTGGTTTTGAACGGCGGCTGGCTGGCAACCGGTGATATCGCGCGCATGGATGCAGATGGTTACTTCGCCATCGTTGACCGCAAAAAAGACCTGATCAAAGTCAGCGGCTACCAGGTGTGGCCCAACGAGATCGAGACCGTGCTCGGGCTGCATCCCGACATTTATGAAACCGGAGTGGTCAGCGTCCCGGAGAATGTCCTCGGCGAAAAGGTGGTTGCCTGGCTGGTGATGGAAAAAGGCAAAACCATCACGCTTGCTGACGTGCAGGCCTGGTGCAACCAGCGCCTGGCAGCCTACAAACAGCCGTTAGCCATCCATTTTTGCGAGAAATTGCCGCGTTCTGCCCTGGGTAAATTGCTGCGGCGCGAGCTGCGCGAATGGAGCATCAATTCACCTTCAGGCTGACAACCACTCAGGCATCCTAATAATACACAGCCGCTGGATCTTCAGTCGTCAGCGCGCTCAAAGGGATATGGATGGTGAAAATCGAGCCTTGATCAAGCACACTTTCCACCGTCACCTGCCAGCCATGCGCTTCCACCAGTTGTTTGACCAGTGACAGGCCCAGACCGGTGCCTTCCACATCCTCACCGCTGCGATTTTCAGCTTTGAAGAATGGATCAAACAATAAGGGTATATCTTTCTCAGGAATACCGATGCCGCTATCCCACACAGCAATCAATAAGGCATCATCGGTTTGCTGAACCTTAATGCCAGCCCGCCCTCCCGGCGGGGTGAATTTCACCGCGTTGTTGAGCAGGTTGTTCATGATCTGCTTAAAACGTTGGGCATCTACCATCACATTCAGACCACCGCTGTTTTGCGGCAGCGGTTCATCTTCTACATTCTTTCTGACCGCTTCTCCTTGAATAAACACCACAATGATGCCATAACGCCGGATGCGGACAGGCAATTTGCGCCAGAAAATCATCGTGAAAAGAATGGCAGTGAGAACGCTGATCGGGAAGACCATCTGCTCAGCGCCTTCACGCAGATACGAGGAGATCGAGATCACATACAGAAAAATTCCGCCCAAAAAGAACAGCCGGCAAATCATGAAGAAGAACTCATTGCGCTAAAATTCCAACCCCTGGGGGTCTTTATCAGCACCCGGCGGCATTATCCATCTGCGCAATGTCTTCGAGAAAAAAGGTAGCATCTGGGACAGCCTTAACAAGAATGATTCTGCTGTGATTATAACGCCCCAACCCCTTCACACAAGCCGTTAACAATTAAGAATCTCGTTAAGAAAAACCAGCCTGTTGGTTTCACAGGCTGGTTGCATCAATCTCTATAAACTATCTATCAAGCGGCAGTGGTCAAGAGAGGTGTTCCGGTGCGTTTTTCAACCGGTGACGGGAAGATATCATTGAACTCTTTGGCGCTCAGCGTCTCTTGCTCCAGCAAGGCATGCGCAACCGCCTCCAGTTTGTCCTGGTATTGGCGCAGGATGGTCATGGCGCGGTCAAAAGCAACGTCTACCAGGCGATAAACTTCTTCATCAATTTCTTGCGCAACCGATTCAGAGTAATCACGCTGTTCTGAAATTTCACGCCCTAAAAAGATCATCTCTTCTTTTTGGCCATACACACGCGGGCCGAGTTTTTCGCTCATACCCAACCGCGTGACCATCTGGCGCGCGATCTGTGTCACCCGCTCGATGTCATTGGAAGCGCCAGCAGTGATGTCATCGAACACCAGCGTTTCCGCTGCCCGTCCACCCAACAGGCCCACCAGTTCTGCTTCCAGTTTGCGTTTGGAGGTCAGGCGTCGGTCATCTGACGGCAGCGACATAGTATAGCCTTCCGCCATGCCGCGCGCCACGATAGTGATCTTCTGCACCGGGTCGGCTTCGGGGATGGCATGCATCACCACGGCATGGCCGGCTTCGTGGTAGGCAATGATACGTTTTTCTTCATCACTGATCAAGCGCGATTTGCGCTCAGGGCCTGCAATTACGCGTTCAATAGATTCCTGGAACTCAGACATTTCAATGACGCGTTTACCACGGCGCGCCGCCAGAATGGCGGCTTCATTGACCAGGTTTTCAATATCAGCGCCGACAAAACCGGGGGTCTGGCGCGCGATCACCATCAGGTCAACATCCGCGCCCAAAGGTTTGCCCTTGATATGCACTTCCAGAATGGCTTTGCGGCCGTTCAAGTCAGGCCGGTCGAGTACCACACGGCGGTCAAACCGCCCGGGGCGCAGCAGTGCCGGATCAAGGATATCGGGACGGTTGGTGGCGGCGATGATGATGATATTGGTATCAGTATCAAACCCGTCCATCTCCACCAGAATCTGGTTGAGGGTCTGCTCACGCTCATCATGGCTGCCGCCCAGGCCTGCACCACGCTGGCGGCCAACTGCATCGATCTCATCCACAAACACGATACAGGGCGAATGGCGCCGCGCCTGGTCAAACAGGTCTCTCACACGGCTGGCACCCACACCCACGAACATTTCCACAAATTCAGAACCTGAAAGCGAGAAGAACGGCACACCTGCCTCACCCGCCACCGCTTTGGCCATCAAGGTTTTGCCTGTGCCAGGCGCTCCCACCAACAGCACACCTTTGGGGATACGCGCGCCCAACGCGATGAATTTCTGCGGCTCACGCAAGAATTCCACCACCTCTTCCAGTTCCTCTTTGGCCTCATTAACCCCGGCCACATCCTTAAACGTGACCGTTGGCTGGTCGCTGTTGAACATACGCGCACGTGACTTGCCAAAACTCATGGCGGCATTGTTGTTGCCCTGCGCCTGGCGGAAAATGAACAGGAAAGCGATTGCCAGAATGGCAACCGGCAGCAAGTAACCCAGAATGGTCAACACCACCCCCCAGGCGCTGGGAGGCTTGATTTCCAAAGATACAAATTCAGGCGATAGATCTTCCGGCGTCACGCCCAGCGCAATCAACTGATCGACCAGCGGCGTGGTAGGATCCTTGATCGTCTCACCCGTCCGTCGGGCGCTGTCGTTATATTCAACCCGCAGGCTGCTCTCGCTTTCGATGACACTTTTCACCTCACGGTTGGTCAGGTCCTGCGCCAGTTGATTGATGGTCAGGGTATCAGTTCCGACAGCCTCAGAGCCAAAGTTAAAGATGATCAGTGAAATGATCGCCATGAATAGCAGCATGTAGATAAAGTAAGAATTTCGTCTTTGATTCACTCGAAACCTCCCGAGCCATACTCGTGATTGTCTATATTAAGCAAAATCCGAATCATAATTCGGTGTTTTAATAGCATTATACCAACAGCCCCCCTTCACCGCCATGTAAAAGAGTGCTCCTTAGGCCGATTTTATGAAACTCTTACAGTCGCTCTTATTCGTATATCTTGAACGCATCCGGCAGGTCATGGCACTGCCCGCAGCCCACATGAGGATCTTCGACAAAGTCATGCGTCTTACGGCAATAGGCACTCACCTTCACCCGCCGCTTCACCCCTAAAACACCACGCTTTACCTGCGCCATCAGGGTCATATGCTCACAGCCGTTGGCACGCAAAATATCCGGCACCGGGCAGGTATTACAAAGATCCGGCGTCCAGGCGTTCGGCGGCTGTTTATCGCCGATCAACCGGCATTCTTCATGATGGGCGCCGCGATGGTAATTCCCATAAAAATAACGGCATTCTTTTCCTGCTGGGGTTCGCATATTCGTCTCTTACCAGTTTGGATAAAAAACCGCCCTGGACTGCATGGCGGTTTTCTCACCTACAGATCTCAACCCTGCTTCTATTCCTTCACCCGGGTCACATAATCGCCGGTGGTGGTATTCACACGAATGGTATCGCCTTCCACCACAAAGCTGGGCACAGCCACCGCCAGGCCTGTTTCCACGGTCACACGCTTGGTCAGGCCGGTAGCCGTATCGCCTTTGACCGCTACTTCCGCTGAGGTCACCAGCAGGTCGACGGTTTGAGGCATGTCAATATCAATCACTTTGCCTTCATAGAAGGTGAGTTTGGCTTCTGAATTCTCCTTCAGATATTGCATAGCTTCTTCCACCACCACCTTGTCAACCGGCATCTGTTCAAAGGTCTCGGTATCCATGAAATAATACAACTCACCATCGTTGTACAGGTATTGCAACTGGCGGTATTCCAGACGCACATCCTGCACACGGTCGCCGGAGTTGAAGGTCATCTCCAGATTGGCACCGGTAATCATATTGCGGCATTTCACACGGATGGTGGCTTTGCCGCGACCGGGTTTGTTGTGGCTGTATTCCAGCACCTTCCACAAAGAAGAATCATGCTCAAAGGTGACACCTTTACGAAGTTCATTTACATCAATCATACAACTGCCTCATTATCTATACATTCCAATGGTTTATGCCTTCCAGAACCACTGCCCGGGCTGAGGAAAAAGAGCCGGCTTTCTGTTCGCAAGGTTGCCGCCCTTTGACCAGATGAGAAGATGGAAACCTGGAAAAACACGCCATGATTATATCGTGAATCGAATGAATGGGCAAATGCTGTTTCTACCAAGAAGCAAAACGGCGGCAGGGGAAGAACTCCCGCTGCCGCCGTCACCTTTGTAAAGTCAATTAACCAATTTCAGGATCGATCAAACCATAAGTGTCATTACGGCGTTTGTAAAGCACATTCACCTTGCTGGTGTTGGCATTGTAGAAAATGAAGAAATTCTCGTGACCCAGCAATTTCATCTGCTCTAACGCCTCTAACTCATCCATCGGATACAGAGTAAAGGTCTTGCGCCGCACAATCTCAGCCGTCTCTTCCTCTTCAAAGTCTTCCAAATCAGAATAATCGAGATAGTCATCCGGCACCACTGGCTGTGCCTGTTTCTTGTCCCAGTGTTTGCCCTTGTAACGGCGAATTTGGCGGTCCATCTTGTCAACCGCCACATCAATAGCAGCGTTCAGATCAGCCGCGCGTTCTTCCGCACGCAAGAGAATCCTCTTGCCAGTAAGCGTGATCTGCGCCACATTGCGTTCATTGGCATCACGCGCATTTTTCTCATGCGAAAGGTCAACCCGGATTATATCCAGCACAGGCAAATGCCGGATAAACTTGGCAACCTTTTTATTGACATACGAATCGATCGCATCGGTCAACTCCATGTTTCTGGTATAAACTTCAATTTGGGTATCTTTTTGGAAATTCATTTTATTCTCCTTGGTTAGGTTGAAAGAAAAAATGAGTGAAACATATCTCAAACTATGAAACAACTCCCTTTAGGGCAAGACAGGGAGTTCGTCTGCCAATGTCAATAGCCCCTCGCGCATGAACCCGGCACGCGCCACCGTCAAACCATACACGCGCAGCGCTCCGGCGTCTTTTAATGCCTGGGCGCAAGCGCGCAATGTGGCGCTGCTGGTGCAAACATCATCAATGACCAGCACCGTTTTGCCTTCACACAAAGCATGCTGCGCCGCAAAAGCATCGGTTGCGTTTGCAATGCGCGGCTCTAATGTCAATCCTACCTGACTGGCTGTGTGGCGCAGCCGCAGCAAGGCTCGTTCTTTCAGGGGGATGCCTGTCAGGCGGTGAAATGCCCGTGCAATCATCAACGATTGATTATAGCCACGTTCGCGCCGCCGCACGCCAGAGACCGGCACCGCCGTGACCAGATCAACTTGCCAGCCTTGCTGTGCAAATAAGTCTGCCAACATCTCCCCCAGCGGCAGTGAGAGTGACAGACGGCTGTAATATTTCAAACCGTGAATGGCTTTTCTCAGCGCGTCTTCATATAAAGCCCAGGAACGCACCCCATCGAAAGCCGGTGGCGACTGGCGGCAGAAAACACACAACCCCTGTCCCTGATACGGAATGCCGCAAAGCGGACAGACACGTCCCTCAATGATTTGCAGAGAAGCCTTGCATTCATCACAGAAATCCACCCCCGCTTTTTGACAACTGACGCAACTGGGCGGAAACAGCCAGTCGAGGGCTGCCCAGCCAACATGCATATTTCGATTTTTCGTTAAGGTACTTGATGGTGTTGATGATGCAAGAGAGTGATCGGTTGGATTCATGTCCATGACACTTTCTTTTTAATGCTACCAGAAACAGCCGGGGAGTGCAAAAAACGTAGATGAATTAACGAGTAACCAGTGAAGGAAGAGGCTGTCCTATAAGTAACAGGGCAGCCTCCAAAGGCTAACCAAAGTTTGCTTTAGAACACATCCATCATACCACTGGAAAACACCAGGAAAATTGCCGGGGTCACCAAAACGATGATTAAGGTGGGAAAAATCAACAGCGTCATGGGCAGAAGCATCTTCAGGGGCGCTTTTTGGGCTTCCTGCTCAGCGCGCTGCTTGCGCCGCACCCGCATCTGGTCTGATTGAATGCGCAGTACTTTTGACAGGCTGACGCCCAACTGCTCCGTTTGAATCACGGCTGCGATGAAACTGGTCAGGTCTGCCACCCCCAACCGGTCTGACATGGCCCGCAGGGCCTCGCGGCGCGATTTGCCCAGCTGAATTTCGCGGTTGACACGGGCAAACTCCAGCGAGAGCTCCGTCTGCCACTTTTCTGCCACCTTGCCCATGGCAGCATCAAAACCGAGGCCGGCTTCAACACAAACCGTCAACAGGTCCAGTGCGTCTGGCAGAGCATGGGTAATATTTTTTTGGCGGCGGTCGATGCGGCTTTGCACCATCATGCCCGGCATGGCAAAACCAATCACTGCCCCAACCACCACCAGGATGACCTTAAAAAGAATGGACATATTGGCAAAACCGATGCTGAACAGGAAAGCAAAAAGGCCGCCAAGAATGAACATCACCACAAAGCGGGAAGCCAGGAACAGAGTAGCATCCAGTGTGGCGCCCAGGCCGGCATGTTCCAATTTTTTGCGTGTATCTTCCAACACATTCTGCGGGGTGAATTTTTCAAGGAATTTCCCCACCGCCTGTGCCAGGGGTACAATGATACGATCCCGGAAAGACTGCGACATCTCCAATTCTGCCAGAGTGGTTTGCAGATCGTCTTCTGTCAGTTCTTGCAGGCGATCATCGAGCAAAGTATCTGCCCGATCCGCAGGTGTTCGTCGGGCCACCACCGCCAATGAAATAGCAATACCCAGCAATACGACAAAGAAGATCACAATACCAATGATGACACTGCTGTCCATAGGTACCTGCCTTTCACACCTCGATTTTGGCGAGTTTGTTCATAATGAAATAACCCATTATGATCAAGATCGCTGCCAGCCCCAGCGCACAATAGCCGCAGGGGATACCGCCAAACAGATTGTTATTCTCGGGTAAGAAGAATTGCATCATGTATTCGCGATTTAATAAAAACAACACACCCAACACAATGATTGGCAGAAGTGACAAAAACTGACCTGAATACATCACCTGTGTGGTGAGTGTTTTGATCTCACCTTTGATCCTGATACGTTCACGGATGGTCTCAGAAATGGTTTCCAACATCTCTGCCAGGTTGCCGCCAACTTCTTTCTGCACATTGATTGCGGTTATCACCAAGTCAAGGTCGTCACTTGGGATGCGCCGCAGAAGGTTGTCCAACGCATCTTCCATTGACAGGCCCAAACGCATTTCCATAACCACCCGGTGGAACTCATCCTTGATCGGGGGCGGCATTTCACGGCTGACTGCTTCCATGGCTTGCATGGTCGAATAACCCGCGCGAATACCGTTGGTCATCAAAGCCAGCATATCTGGTAGTTGTGAGTCGAATTTGGTCAGGCGTTTGCCCTGCGCGTGGTTCACATACCAGCGTGGAACAAACAGCCCCAGAATGACACCGACCAAAGCGCCAATGATATGTGATCCGCCAATGAAGTAAAAGACAATCCCCAAAAAGACACAACACACGAAGATGAGCGCCAGATATTCGCCCGCTTTCATCTTCAGATCTGCCTGCGCCAGTTTCTTCTGGGTGCGTTCAGACCAGGAGGTACCTTGCACTTGTTTGTCGAGCCAATCTACCAGCGGCTTGTCAGCTTCTGCTTTGAGCAGTTCTTCAATGTCTTCTTCACCTTCCGCTGAATCTTTCAGAATTTGCTCCAGGCGTTCATTGGCAACACTGCGATTTGAACGGACTGAAAGCACCACACCGATAATGAGCATTACAATTGACAGACAAAAGGCAGCCCCAAAAATAATCAGTGGACTCATAGCTCGCTCCCCGTTCTGTTTTGATAGGATCGATTTCTCCTATTTTGGCTGACAATCACCGTCCTGCTCATCTGCGCCGCGCTCCTGACCCCACACCAAATACCGAAGGCGACAGGCGAATGCCAGCTGCCTCAAATCGATCCATGAATTTGGGGCGCAATCCCGTCGGGCGCAGCTGCCCCAGCACTTTGCCATCTTCGAAACCGCTCTGCTCAAACACAAACAGGTCAGTCAGCGTGATCACATCACCTTCCATACCAGCCACTTCGGTGACATAAGTAACTTTGCGTGAACCGTCGCGCATGCGTTCCTGATGAATGATCACATCCACTGCCGAGGCAATTTGCTCACGAATCACACGAATGGGCAGGTCCATGCCTGCCATTAAAGTCATCGTTTCCATACGCGATAGGGTGTCACGCGGGCTGTTCGAGTGAGCGGTGGTCAAAGAACCATCATGACCAGTGTTCATTGCTTGCAGCATATCAATGGCTTCGCCGCCGCGGATTTCACCCACGATGATGCGATCGGGGCGCATACGCAGAGAGTTGATCACCAGATCACGAATGGAAACCTCACCACGCCCTTCAATATTGGAGGCACGCGATTCAAGCACCACCACATGCTCCTGGCGCAGCTGCAATTCTGCGGCATTTTCAATGGTGACGATGCGCTCATCATTGGGAATGAAACCTGAAACCACATTCAACAAAGTGGTTTTACCAGAGCCAGTACCACCGGAGATAACAATATTCATGCGCGCTTTCACACAAGCTTGCAAAAAGCCCACTGCTTCACGGGTGATCGTTCCATATTTTTCGATCAGGTCTGTGACCGTAATGGGATCTTTAGCAAACTTGCGAATGGTCAATACCGGGCCAACCAGCGAGATCGGGGGAATGATAGCGTTGACACGCGAACCATCAGGCAAGCGTGCGTCCACATACGGCGATGATTCATCGATGCGTCTGCCCAGCGGCGCTACAATACGCTCGATAATGCGATTGACATGCTCATCATCCGTAAACGCCACTTTTACGCGCTGCAACTTGCCATTTTTTTCAACATAAATGCTTTTGGGGCCATTGACCATGACTTCGGTAATGTCGTCGTCTTCCAACAATTGCTGCAGCGGGCCAAAACCAAGAATTTCTGCCACAATCTGGTTGAACATCTGGGCGCGTTCGGGCTTTGACAGAATGATACTTTCTTCATTCAACAATTGGTCATACAGCTGCTGGATCGAAGCGCGCACTTCTTTGGTTTGCGATACATCCATTTTGGGGTCAAGAGTGGCGATCAGCTTGTTCTGTACCCGCCGGCGCAAGTCTTGATAGGCATTGCGCTGACTTTGTGCGCTGGATGCGGAAGCAGCCGTACGCTGAACTGCTGCCTGCGAAGCCTGTTGCGAGGGGGCTGCGCTGCTATCTTCGCCCTGTAATCTTTTTAGAATAGACACTTTGACTCCGTTTCCTTATGTGACAGGCGCATCATACCGTATCATCCATTTTCTTAAAGCGGTCTTCGATGCGTTTTGCCAGTTCGAAAATATTCCTGCTCAAAATATTGGTGCGCAATTCAACATTCAAAGGCACCCCTCGTTTGACAGATTCTCGCACTTCATTTTTCTCATCCAACGGCAGCGCCATCTCGATCGGTTGATGCAAGCTTTCGCTGATGCGATCCGGAGAGATATGTTCACGGCGGTCAAAGAAATTTAACACAAACATCAGCTTGTTCGGATTAAAACCCAGCGCGCGATATAGCACCAGGAAAGAATTGGCATTCTTCAAGGCCGTGATTTCGATGGTCGACATCATCACAGTGATATCGGCAGACTCGATCGCAGAAAGAGTTAATTCGTTCAAATAGCTGGAAGTATCAATCACCACATAGTGGTAATAGCGCCGCAAATACTTCACCAGGGTGGCGAACAACTCTGGCACCACCTGTTCTGCGTTCTCGAGGCGCGGCGGTGCCGCCAGGATATCCACGCCAGATGCCTCATGGTGCAGCATGACCTCACTGATAATGTCAGGATCAAGCTCTTCCACGCGCGAAAGTAAATCCAATACGTTAAACTTGCTTTGCAAACTGAACAACACCGGTACATTGCCATACTGGTTGTTGCCATCCACCAGGCATACCTTGTTATTCTTCGAACGCAGCGCCACTGCCAGGTTTGCAGCGATGGTGGTGGTTCCAGCACCGCCTTTGACCCCATACACACAGATGCTCTTGCCCTGCACCATAGAAACCATGCCGCCGGACGATTTCATACCCGACATGCTCATGGAGGCTTCAGCCATGCTGCGCTGCTCGATGGAAATGTTCCCCGCACGTTTGATCACCGAGGTCAGTTCATCCATCATGGGGGGTTTTGAAAGGAAATCGTGTGCACCGGCGCGCATGGCGCGGCGCATATAGTTGGGGTCATTCTGCACCGAAAGGATCACGACCTGGGTGTAAATAAAACGCTGACGGATGTGCTGGGTGGCTGTGATGCCATCCATGTCAGGCATGTTAATATCCATCAGCACTACGTCTGGATCTAATTCCTTGACCCTTTGCAGCGCATCACGCCCATCAGTTGCCTGCCCAACGATCTCAATAATAGGATCAAATTGCAGCATGCGTTTGATGTTGTTAACGGTTTCTGGTATATCGTCAACCAGTAATACTCTTATGGTGCGGTCAGCCATCCTGGGTCAGAGTCCTTTCATGCGAAAGTCTCAACAGATTAAGGAGTGATATAAACAGGCACTTTTTCGTAGAGATCTAACGAATCAATGCGCGGTTCTACACCGAACGGCAGCGGTGAGGGCATGGGAATGTTGTACTGCTGCATGATGAATTGCAGCGTGACACTTTCCGTATCGATGCGGACATCGTCACCTGCTGCGCGCAATGCCAGGCTGAGATTGGCTTTTTGCAAGATCAGGTAGTTCAACGTCACGGCATCTTGCGGCGAAACCACCAATGTCACCACTTTTGGCATCACAACCTCTTCTGCGACCGGCTCTTCGCCAGTGGTTTGCGGTTGAGCAACCACGCTGTCCTGAATGGGAGCAGCAGGTGTAGCGGTTTCATCTTCAATCGGGTACTGCCCGACCCACAGCACGATGGCATCCTGGATAATGGTCTGACTGACCAGACGCGGCCGCTGTTCTTCTGAAGGGATCAAATATACATTCAACGGATTACCGCTCAATGTGCCAATGTCCTCAATCACCCCCGTTGTGCCCAGATAGGGCATCAAACCAGAGGGGGCATCGATCTTTGCGGAAAGCGGAATGAAATAAGAAGGAATTTGCTCTGTACCAAATTCTTCTTCCGCAGGATCCCCGAACAGGAAAGCGTCGGTAGCGGCTGGCGAATACACCGGGACAATCACATTGGGCAGTTTGGTCTGGTATTCCTGGTCCAGATCGACAAATAGCATCGAACCGATCACATTGACATGATCGCCGGGACGCAGGGTGTAAGCCACCGCTGACAGGCCCAGTTCGTCATCAATTGGAATTGTGACCGCCACATAACCTTTAGGGATCATGAAGGAAGCATACGAGCCTTCGGCGGTGTCACTGATCAAACCAAAGGTCAGCGGCACACCTGCCTCAAGATCAAAGAGGGCGCGTTTGCCGATGGCATCTGCCGGGTTGGTGACAAACAACCCTTCAATGAATTTGTCGCGGGGATAAGCTACCTTGAGCAGGTGAATTTCCTCAAATATCTGCCCGCGTTTCAACGGCTGCGTCAGCACATAAATATCCACCACAGTCGCTGCCTCAAATACGGGCGGCTGGTCCTGCTGTTGGGTGGTGCCATCGGTGATTTCTAACACCCCGTCGCCGAACAGTCTGTCGCGCAGCAGCAAGAAGGCTGCGATGAGACCGAATATGAGGATGAGCGCCAACAAAATCAGTGTACGCCCGCCGCTTTTCTTTTTACCTGTTGCCATAATTTGTACCTCCTGAGGGAGAATGTAAAAACAACCAGTTCCTAAATTGTAATATGAGGATTTTCAAGGTGTCAATCTCCCCATATTTACGGCGACGTTAACCAAGAAAATTCTCATACAAGACGCCGCCTCCATGTACTGCTATCATTGTAGTACAAAATCCGAAATGAGAGTAAAAAAACACCCCAATAAATTGGGGTGTTTTTTTGTTTTTGGTTTCGGTTCTTAACGAACTGTTCCGTTGGGAACTTGCCGGTTTAGGTGCCGCCCAAACCTTCAACAATGTTGCTGAAGATCTCCCCAATGATGGGGCCCAGCGCGGTCAGGGCAACGATAACGACGATCGCTACCAGCACGAGGATCAAAGCGTATTCAACGAGGCCTTGTCCTTTTTCCTGTTTTTCTTTGGCAATAAACAACATGATAATCTCCTTTTGGTATAAATGAAAAATAAAATGGGTTAGAAAAAAATTTTGTCACGCTGATACACAGCGATTTGACCGAATAAAATTGAAAAGTTCCCCTTTGAAGGATTAATGCGATATTGCTATCTCACTGACTTCTATTATAGGCATTTTCTGGATTTTTACAAGACCCCACCCTGACAAAAACGCAAATATCTATTTAAGAGTTTCTTAACTTCATTAATGCTATCAAAGCCCTATTTTTTTACAAACAACACCGCAGTCTCGTTGCCATCCAGCAACTGCCAGCCCTCATTGCCACGTAACTCGCGCACCAGCGCTCGTTCCGGCTTGATCAGCACGGCCGTGATGCTCCAGCGCGCGAACTCTTCTTCCCAATCAGCGTTGGCATTGGCAACATCCAGCCAGTGAAAAATGAAGTCATCGCCGAACAGATCTGCCCGCGCGTCAATGTACACGGGGATCTGCGGAGCAAACCAGCTCAGGTATCCGCCCCAATCATACTCATTGAACAGATTGCCGGCGGGCGGGGTTTCCTGCAGCATCTCAACCGCCTCTACCGGAAATACCGTCGGGTTCAACTGCTGTTCGATCAACGGCGGCATGGACACATACACCAGCTTTCCCCAGCACACCAGCGCACACAGGCCTATGATCAACAGGTTGACTGCCTTGTTTTCTTTGGACGAAGCCGGCACTGTTATTCTATCGAAAAAGGCCTGCCATTTTTGGTTGTGATTAGCGAGTGTAATCCTCAAATTTCCGCCCCACGCCCGCAGCCAGGTCCAGCCCGTGCGTGCCATGATCGGCATCACCGCGATCGCATATACCCCAACCTGCCGCCGTGCAGACAGGGCAAAATAGACAAATGCTGCCAGGGTCAACACCTCCCAGCCGCGCAGTTTCTTGCCCGCCACCGCCAGCAGCACCACCATCGCAATCAGACTGAGCAAAAATGGAAGCATCGCGGGATTATTAAAATCCGGCGACTGCCATTCTGAGATGATCGCATTGACGCGCATCCCAAAGGTGCTGACACTGATCTCCCAGGTGCCGAAGCCATACGGCGTCACCAGCGTCGCCAGCGTGCACACCGCCAGAGTAATCACCAGATCACGCCACTGCAACCAACCCATGCTGTTTTGCGTAGTATTAAGCAGAAGACGATCGAGCAATTCTCCCGCAACCATGATGCCGATCACACCCAACCCGAGCACATAGCCGCCATGGAGATTTGCCCACAGGATCATGACAGGCGGAAGCGCAAATAGGATTGCACACTTTTGCCGCTTGCGATACAACAGTAGAAGGAGAATCACCAGGCACAATAACAACATAGTGACCATTTGCGGACGAGGGGTCCAGGTGGGGGCTGCGATCAGTGAAGTGAACACCACCGCCAGGGTGCGATATACAGCCGGACCGCTAAGCTGCAGCCACAGTAAACCCATCATCAAGGTCGCCAGCAGCGCCACCAGCAAAACCAGCCCATGATACTGCAGCCAGGCATACATGCCATACAACCACACATCAAACAGCCACGAATGGCTCACCCAATTATTACCGGTATGTGTGTAGGTGATCGGGTCGGTGTGGATAAAAGCCCTCTGCTCGACGATTTCTTTGCCCACCCGCAGCGCCCAGTACATATCTGAATCCACCGGCGCACGCGCACTCATGAAAAACACCATGAGCAGCGTCAAGAAGAACAACAAACGGTCAGCAGGTTTTGAGAGGGCAAGCGCAGCGAGCATTGGTCAGGTTCCTGATTGTGATATCACTTCTCTCTATTATATACACGAGCATGCCCGCAGACATAGGCGAGAACAGAAAGGAATGGCGGATGTAAACAAACCATAAACTGTTGACACAAAAAAGGTAAATTTATTCTATAATAAGACAATGATGATTCACCTTTTCCGGATGGAAATACATTAAGGAGATAACATGAGTGAGTTTTTCAATACCGTGCAATCAGACAGCAACTTCCTGCAAAAGATTGCCAGTAAAATACCCGGTTTTCAGGGCTATGTGGAGTCTACCCAGCGCCGTGCCTCAGACAAACTGCTGCGTGACGAGATTGCCCGCCAGTTCGCCCAGGTAGAAGCGCGCGTTTCTGCCGTGCAGACCGAAGCCATCAGCATGGGCGCCATTGAACTCATAGATACGCTGGAGCGTTCCGCCATCAAACTGCGCACATTCGCAGACCGCATCCGCGGCGCCAGCTATGGCTATTCTGCCCTGTTCGCCCCGGTGAAGATCAAACCAGAAGATCTCGCCAAGATGTATGCCTATGACCTGGCCCTGTTAACCATGACCGATGACCTCAATGCAGCCGTTGACAATGTTGAACGGTCGCTGGGCACCGACGGCATAGACGCCGCCATCCGCCATCTGGTACGGCTCAGCCAGGAAGCCATTGACGCCTATGATAACCGTCACAATGTGATCATTGACGGCGGTGGTGCGGCAGAGATGCCATCCTACCAGGGTGTGCCAGCTCCCGACCCGAGCACCTATGAATCGCTGCCTGATGACCAGGAACCGCTCAGCCTGGATGAATGATTCTAAACCAATACCTTGATAATGGAGTAAGAAATGGCAAGAGTTTTTGATGTAGTTGAATATCGTAGTGAGATGCGTGAAGAGTTGGTGCGACGGTTTCCTGAAACCGGCATCGCCGACCTGCGCATTGGTTCCCAGGTGATCGTACGCGAGGGGCAACACGCTGTGTTCATGCGCGATGGCAAAGCACTCGATATGTTCGGCCCTGGCCGCCACACCATCGTGACCGCCAACATTCCCCTGCTGGTCAACCTGATTGGCAAAGCTTTCAATGACCGCACCCCCTTCACCGCGGAAGTTTATTATATTTCCACGCGTGAATTTGCCGACCGCAAATGGGGCACCCCCCAGCCCATCATCGTACGCAACCCCGGCGTCGGCCTGGGCGTTGCCCTGCTGCAGGGCTTCGGCACCTACAGCTTCCAGATCAGCGACCCGCAGCAATTTGTCACCCAGATCGTCGGCGCGCAGCACATCTACAGTACCACCGATATCGAGAACCGCCTGCGCACCATGCTGCTCTCCAAGTTGCAGGACCTGCTGGGCGAAACCACCCGCAGCCGCAATGTGCTCGATTTGATCGGCCTGACCGAAGAGCTGGGCGCTGGCGTGCGCGCCAAAGCCCAGGATGACTTCAAAGCCGTCGGTATGACCCTCAAGAGTTTCTATATCGGCAACTTGAAGCCTTCTGATAAATCTGCGGAAGAACTGCGCGCCATGGGTATGCTCGACATGAACGTCTATACCCAGTTGCAGGCCGCAGACGCGCTGCGTGATGCCGCTCAGAATACATCCGGCGGCGCCGGATTGACCGCCGGTATCGGTGCTGGCGTTGGGTTGGGGCAATTCATGGGACAGGCCATCAGCGGACAGGGCGGACAGCAGCAGCAAGCCCCCCAGCAAGCCGCACAGCAAGGTTCCACCACCCCCGATGTGATGACCCCTTCAGAAGCCGCTGCCATTCTGCGGGTTTCAGAAGAAGATGTCCTTGCCGCCATCGAAGCCGGCGACCTGAAAGCGCGCAAACTGGGCAGCGCTTTTCGCATCAGCAAAGCCGCCCTGGATGAATTCCTCGCTGGCTAAATAAGAAATAAACGCAACATGCAGTAACCAAAACCGGGTTTCTATCTTTTGAAGCCCGGTTTTTTTATTGTTTAAGTCCACCAGATCCGGTGATGACAGGCAGATTTACAACTTATCATCATTCTGCCTCATTATCACTGGTGTCCCCTATGTCGCCTGTATCGACGGCAGTGCCATCTTTCACCTCACGCGGCAGCCACAGCCGCCAGAATCTCATCCATGAACCCATCCAGGCGCTCCTGCAGCACTTGCTCGTCGGCGAATTTCTTGAACTCGCCGCCCAGGTGATGGAAAGTGGCGCTGACCTTGCCGCCGGCTTTTTCAATCAAGGGGGTGAACTGCGCCGTAACTTTGTCCGCAAACTTTGTACCCCCGTCGGCACCATTGGTGATCAGAACCACCTGCTTGCCCTTCAAATTCGCCGTCTGCAAGAAACCGCGGACTACAGGAATACCGTTGAAGGCATAAATGGGGGTCATCAGTATGATACGCTCGCAATCGGCGATTTCCTCCCAGGGATTGCCCACTGGCTGTGTCGCAGCACGCATCATGGATTTCATCGGGTTGGTATTGCGCTTGCCCTGCACCCGCACCAGTTTGGCCCCCACTTTGGCAGCCACATATTCAGCCGCCACTTTGGTATTGTTGGTTTCTGAATAATACACCACAGCAATCTTCATTTCACTCTCTCCTGTCATTTTGTTCATTATCTTTTGATCTCATAACACACGAAGAAGTACGGATTTTTCCCATTGTTCCTCGCAGGCGCTGATGCTAAGCCCGTTTTGCCTGCACTTCTGCCCACAGCGACGCATCAAATGGTGCGCTGCGGTTGGGGCAGTGTTCGCGGCGGCACAACTGGCAGTTCTGGTACGCGCGGTCGGCGGCAAACAAAATGCCTGACACCGACACATCCGGCGCCATCAGATAAGATTCCGTCAGCCGCACCCCCACCTGTGCTTCGACATCGCCGAACAGCGAGAACAAACCCACCTGTTGATCAATTGTCCATACATCTTCATCGCCTGAACCGGGGTTCATCGCCGACAACTGTTCCATGCCAAAATGTTGGTTAATCTGCGCCCGCAAGGCTGGCAGACAGACCTTGAGCAATTCCAGCTTGATGAAATGCAGCCAGGCACCCTGTACAAAATCGTTCTTTGCGATGGGGAGCTCGTTCACCTCACGTCCGCAGGTGGCGACATAGGCAAACACGCGCCCGATTCTGTCCAAATTATGTCGCATCGCATCGCTGCGAAACACAACCCCGTCAATCGTGACCGTGTCATCCCCTAACGCCTCAACATAGGCTTCTCGCCACAGCACTTTCGGACAGGCCACAGCCGCCGCCTGCACCACCAACACCTGGAACTCGTCCAACAAGCTGGCACTAATCTTCATCTTTTGCGCCAGTGCAGCGGCATCTAACGCAAAAGGCACCGTCAGAATATGATTCATCATTCTCCTCAATAAAGTCAATGATCCTATTCTAAACCAGAATGGCCACTACCTGTTGAAGTTTGCCTGCCAACAGGCTATACTGGAAGTAATAACCAATAAATCACTGCACCTTACAACCTACCTGTCAACAGCATTAACGGACAACCCAATTCCACCCATCCCCACTTTCGGACAGGTTCTTTTTGATTTCAACCATCACACAGGAGGTTGCTATGGATCTAACGTTTGAACTGCTGCTTGAAAGCGTCCGTCAATACAACCAGATGCTGTATCCCGCTCAATGGGTTGCCATTGCCATTGCCCTGGCCTGTATTGTGTTTGCCTTCATCCGCAAACCTTACAGCAATGCCCTCATCGCTGGCAGTGCCGTGCTCTTCTTCCTGATCATTGCGCTGGCATTCTGGCTGCCGCTCAGTCTGGCAGGCTTTGATACCGGGTACATCTATATGGGCATATTCTTGATGCAAGCCGGCCTGCTGCTCTCCGCCGCGTTAGAAGATGAACTGCATTTCCATTTCGAGCCCAAACTGGTCCCGATCATTGGTCTGTTGTTTGCCGCCTACGGCCTGATCGGTTTCCCACTGGTGGGCTTGCTGCTTGGACGCACCTATCCGGGCCTGTTCTTCAGCCCGCTGTCACCCTGTTCGATGATCTCCTGGTTCGTGGGCATGCTCATGCTGACTGACAGGCCTGTCCCGCGCTACACCATGATTATCCCGTTCACATGGGGATTTATTGGCATCCTGTGGGTTTCTATGGGGGTGACCGAAAGTATCGGACAGATCATCATCGGGTTGACCGGCCCTGCCATTCTCTCTATCCGCGACCGCGAAAAGCGCATGGGCATGCATTATTGATAAAAACAACAAATCCCCTCGATCGAGGGGATTTGTTTATTGATTGGTCGATTACTTCAAAATGCTTTTTCCGGCATACACCGCGGTTGCGCCAAGTTCTTCCTCGATGCGCAGCAGCTGGTTATATTTCGCCACGCGGTCTGAACGGGCGGGAGCGCCGGTCTTGATCTGACCGGTGTTGAACGCTACCGCGATATCCGCGATGGTGCTGTCTTCGGTCTCGCCTGAGCGGTGCGAGGTGACCGCTTTCCAGCCGGCGCGATGGCACATATCCACCGCATTCATGGTTTCGGTCAGCGAACCGATCTGGTTGACCTTGACCAGCAGAGCATTAGCGGCTTTCTGCTTAATGGCTTCTGCCACGCGCGCCGGGTTGGTCACCAGCAGGTCATCGCCCACGATTTGAATCTTGTCGCCCAGTTGGGCAACCATCTTCACCCAGCCGTCCCAGTCATCCTGCGCCAAACCGTCTTCGATCGAAAAGATCGGGTACTGCTTGACCCAGTCTGCCCAGAAGGCGACCATCTCATCTCCGCTCAATTTCCTGCCTTCGGTACGCAGATTATACAGTTTGGTGTCTTCTTCATAGAACTCGGAGGCTGCCGGATCAAGCGCGATCACGATCTGTTCGCCGGGTTTGTAGCCGGCTTTCTCGATGGCTTCCAGAATGAGTTCCACCGCTTCGGCATTGCTCTTCAACGCGGGCGCATAACCGCCCTCATCGCCCACCAGCGTGGCATAGCCTTTGCCCTTCAGCACGGTCTTGAGGGTGTGGTAGATCTCGCTGCCCCAGCGCATACATTCCGCGAAGGTCTCCGCGCCCACCGGCATGATCATGAATTCCTGCGCGTCTGTCGATTGCCAGCCGGTGTGCGCACCACCGTTGAGGATGTTCATCATCGGCACAGGCAGCACATGCGAATAAGCGCCACCCAGGTAGCGGTACAGGGGCAGTCCGAGGGCATTGGCAGCCGCCTTGGCAGCCGCCATACTGGTGCCGAGGATGGCATTGGCGCCCAGGTTCGATTTGTTCTTGGTGCCGTCCAGTTCCAGCAGGACCTTGTCGATCAGGATCTGGTCAGCGGCATCCAATCCGTACAGAGTTTCAGAGATCTGCAGGTTGACATTTTCCACCGCTTTGAGCACACCTTTGCCCATGTAGCCCTGGCCTTTGTCGCGCAGTTCCAGCGCTTCATGGATGCCGGTAGAAGCGCCGGAAGGCACGATGGCGCGCCCCCAATCGCCGCTTTCCAAAATGACTTCCACTTCCACGGTCGGGTTGCCGCGGCTGTCAAAAACCTGTCGTCCGATTACTGATTCAATCATGGTATCCATAGTTTTGTTACCTCTCGAGTAGTATTTGGTTGGAAAAAAGGTGCCTCTCAGCACACACATGGTTTATTCGTTTGCCGCCAGACAGCCTAAAAAAGCCGCTGAACGGCAAATTAATCATAACACTTTTTCACCTGAGAGAACATTCCTCAGGTAACGTTGGATGGATTACATTCTTCCTGCCGCGACAGGTCAGGCTTCGCTCTCGTGGGGATAGGTGCACAGCACGGTATCCAGCGGCTCAATGCCGGCAAAATAGTCGCAGATCGACACATTCTTGACCGCGCAGCGATGCATATCCACACCTTCAGCGGCGTTCCACGGGCAGCTATCCTGCGTCCAGGCAATCTCTGACTGTTCCGTGGTCAGGTCGATATCCATATTAGCCCCGCGTAATTTGTGCATTTCTCGCCGCCTATGCCAGCATAGTCCCGTTGGCTTGCTGGTAGCGTTCCAGAATGGGAATGACGTCTTCTGCGGTCGGCACAAATTGCAGCAAAGCACGGTCTTCTTCGATAACGAACATGCCCATGTTTATGAAAAAGGACTCGAAGGTTTCCTGCCAACCGATGCCCACCAGGATCAGGGGCAGTTTAGGCTTGACTTCAATCGCCATTTCATTCCACACCAGGGTGATCTCCGCCAGGGTGCCCAGCCCGCCCGGCAGCGCCACCGCCGCGTCGCAGTTATCCATCAGGTAACCCAGGCGTTGTTTGAGGGTCGTAAAACGCACCTCCTCGGTCAGGTAGTCATTGGGTGCCACGTTGCGCCATTTTTCGATCTCTTCGCAGGTAGCGCCGATTACCTTGCCGCCTTCTTCAAAAGCGCCTTTCGACACCGCTTCCATCGTGCCGATATAACCGCCGTTGATCACAGTATGCCCGGCTTGCGCCAGCAGCGCGCCCAGGTTGTAAGCCAGTTCATACACCGGATCACCCGGTTTCGGGGCAGCACTTCCAAACACGGTCACTTTCATAGTCTTACGCCTCCTTCAACAGATCGATAATATTCAACGCGGCTTCTGCCGATTTCACCTGTTCCGGGTGCCAGTCTAACTCGGTCACCATCGCCACCAGATGATCGCGCACATCCTTGCGATATGCCTGGGGCAGCGACCGCCAGGCAGCCTCGATTTTGTCCGCTTCTCGTGAAAGCAGATTGTCCCAGAACAACGTCGGATCATCCATACGGGTTCCTTCCTGACTTCTCTCCGTTTCACCCTATTGTACCCGATTCTGCCCGCCCAAGAAACCGCTTCCGATCCCAAAACAAAGTTGAAAAAGAGACATAGAAAAACACCGCCTGCTTACGCGAGGCGGTGTCCATTCTTCTCTATGAGAGTGTCTATTTCTCTTCTTCTTGTTCTTTCTGGCGGGCTGCCACAATGTCAGCGGTGATGTGGGATGGCACCATCTGGTAATCAACCGGTTCCATCTCGAATACACCGCGTCCGCCAGTCATAGAACGCAGATCGGTGGTGTAGCGCAGCATTTCCGCCATAGGAACCATGGCAGTGATCACACTGCGTCCGCGTTCGCTGTCCATACCCTGCACGCGCGCGCGGCGGGTGTTCATATCACCCAGAATGTCGCCCATGTTCTCTTCAGGTACGATCACACGCACTTTCATGATCGGCTCAAACAACACCGGGCTGGCATTCAAGAACGCCAGTTTAAAGGCTTCACGCCCGGCAATCTCAAACGCCACTGGTTTGGAATCCACCGGGTGTTCTTTGCCGTCAAACACCGACACCTTGATGCCGGAGATCGGGTAACCGGCCAGGATGCCTTCCTTCATCACATTGCGGACGCCTTTTTCGATGGCGGGCATGTAGTTGGAGCTAACCGCACCGCCGAAGATATCGTTCGAGAACTCAAAATCTTCTTCGATCGGCAGCACCCGCAGGTGTACTTCACCGAACTGGCCCGAACCGCCGGATTGCTTCTTGTGGCGGTACTGCGCGCTGCCTTCCGCACGGATGGCTTCGCGGTAAGCCACTTTGGGGATTTCCACCAACAGATCCACCTGGAATTTGTTTCTGGCGCGCCGCAGAATCACATCAATGTGCTGATCGCCCATGCCCTGCATAACGGTCTGGCGCGTGGCAGGATCGTTATACCAGCTGAGGGTCATGTCTTCTTCGCACAGGCGGGTCAGCGTGGGGCTGATCTTGGTGGAGTCTGCCTGTGTCTTGGGGAAGATAGCCACACGGTAGAGGGCGTTGGGATACTCGGGCACCGGAATGGTGACCGGATGATTTTTGTCGCTGAGCGTATCGCTGGTGGCAGTCTCTGATAACTTCGGCACCACACCGATATCGCCGGCGTGCAGCACCTTGACCGGGAACATCTCTTTGCCGCACGGCACAGAAACCGTGCCAAAGCGTTCTTCTACCTGGCGGGTGCTGTTCCAATAGCGGTTGTCAGATTCGATCACACCGCTGTAGACACGGAAGAAGGTCTGCTTGCCCACATAAGGGTCAGCAGTGGTCTTCCACACATAGGCTGCCAGCGGTGCCGTGTCAGACGCAGGTAGTTCTTCTTCACCAGCAACGCCCTGGGCGGTTTTCGCCGGGCGGTCTGCGGGAGAGGGTATCAATTTGAGGATAGCGTCCAGCAGCGGGGTCATGCCGATCTCCTGGGTGGCGGAGGAACAAAAAACGGGGATAAAGTCACCGCTTTGCACGCCCATGCTGAGGCCTTGCATGATTTCTTCGGCAGTCAGCGTACCGGCATCGAAGTATTTTTCCATCAAAGCTTCCGAACCTTCGGCAGCCGCTTCGATCAACTCAAGGTTGGCTTCTTCTGCCTGACTTTGCAAATCAGCGGGGATATCCACCACTTTGCCGCCTTCTTGATAGGCCTTCATGCTGAACAGATCGATCACGCCTTTGAAATCAGCGGCTTCACCCCAGGGGATTTGCACCGGCACCAGGCGGGTGTCCATGGCCTCAGTGACCGTGTTCATGGCTTTAACAAAATTCGCGTTTTCGCGGTCCATCTTGTTGATCACCAAAAAAAGCGGCAGGCCAAAACGGTCAACATAGGTCCAGGCCAACTCGGTGCCTACCTGGAAGCCAGACACAGAATCGATCACCACCAACACACCGTCGGACACGCTCAAACCGGAAATTTCTTCACCGATAAAGTCCGTGTACCCGGGGGTGTCAAGAAAGTTGATCTTATGATCTTTGTATTCCACCGGTATCACTGATGTATACAGTGACAGTGAACGGCGAATTTCTTCATCATCAAAATCTGAAACCGTGGTGCCGTCTTCGATACGGCCCAGACGGGTGGTGCCACCCGAGAAATGTAAAAATGCTTCACCCAGCATTGTTTTGCCCGCACCGCTATGCGATACGATCGCAACGTTGCGGATTAAATCAGTCTTGTATTCTTTCATTTAGAAGTAAACCTCTTCACTTAGTTTTGCTAATACCCAGCAATAGAGAATTCTAATTGACGAAGGGGAAAAAGTCAATTAACTTTCTGGTTTGACGCCGCCAAGGTGAAAACAGGTGTTAAAACAGCTGTTTCTCCATGCGCCAGGCAAGTTCCTCGGCTTCCTGCCAGCGGCCGTTGACCTTGTTCGTATGGCGGTTGACCATCTCGGTGCCGACAACATGATAGCCATGACGCTCATACAACCGGCGCGCAGCTTCATTATTTTTCTCGACAGTCAGTGTAAGCATTCGGAAGCCGCGCTGGCGCAGGTCTTCTTCCAGGTGCTGCAGTAAATACGACCCCACACCGCGCCGCCGCCATTGCGGGTGCACCCGGAAGGAGTAAAAATACGCACGTCTGGTGCCGTCCGCCAACTGGGCGCGCATGCTGTTGAATTGGACGATCAGCTGCCCGATGATGCCGTCAGTGACATGCTCCGCCACCCACAACAATTGTTCACCGCGCCGCATACTGTCGAACGCACTCTGGAACATAAACCGCAGGTAGACGGCATTCTCCTCACACAGCAGGTGCGGCAGATCATCTTCCACGACCTGCCGAATGACGATCCCGTCCAGCGCCGATCGCTCATCCATCGCCATAGCCCCTTTGCTGCAGCCAGGCATCCACAAAACCAGCCTCTTCTTGCTCCGAAGTGATCTCTCCGTCAATCCAAGCAGCCCGCACCGCTTTGAACAATTCCCCATATAGCGGCCCCGCGGCAACCCCGCGCTGGCGCAATTGGTGGCCGTCAATATGCAGTGCCTGCCAACGCCATATCTTGCGAAAAGCGGCTAATTTCTCCGACAACTCCGCATCGTCCTGCCACAGATGATGTAATACATATAGCATACTTTCGTGCAAGCCTTCGAGCGCAGCGGTGAATTTACTGGCAGACAACCATCGCAAATTTTCTTGCTTTGCCAGCACATCCAGCAACAGCCACAATTGTCGCTGCTGCTCAGCCGAAAACAACAGCCGTTCGCTGACCGCCCAGATAATAGAAGATGGATAATCTACCAACAGCAAGGCATACGCGCCGAACTCCCTGCCCGAAAGATGGTTGATGTCAGGAATTTGCCAGCCTGCTGGAAGCGGGTTCTGCAGCAAAGCCGCAAAAAGCACCGCCCTGCGTTCCTGCCATCCCCAGCCCGGCACCACCGCCGCCAATAACCCTAGCGAATCCAACCGCCGAAATGCCGCTGCGGGTTGTCCTTCTGCCATCAACAAGTTCAATTCATGACGGATACGGTCACCGGATACCATCGGCAGCATAACTTTTCCATTTGCCATCCAGCGCAAGGTCTCTACCTCGATAGAAAACCCCAGCCGCTGTTCATAGCGCACCGCACGGAACAAACGGGTGGGATCATCAACAAAGGAACGCGGGTGCAAGGCACGGATGATACCAGCAGCCAGGTCTTGCCTGCCGCCGCACACATCCATCCATTGGCAGGGGTGTACATCCACCCGCAAAGCAAGGGTATTGATGGAAAAATCGCGCCGCTGCATATCCAGTTCGATGCCGTCCAGGCGCACCTGCGGCAGCCGGCCGACTTTTGGATACCATTCTGTGCGCGCGCTGATCATATCAACACTCTCAGGCAGATCATTTTGGTCTATGTCGGCAAACTGAGGGAATGCCGCCAATAGATGTGGTAATGCTTCATGAATCTCCCAGCGGGCGGTGCCGAACGGACGATGGAAGACACATCTGCCACCGAATGTATGCTGCAACTGCTTTGCCACAGGGATCGCCTCCCCATCGATGATGAAATCAAGATCATGGCTGGGACGTGACAGGAACAAATCCCGCACCATACCGCCCGCCAGATACACCGCCGCTCCCCCGTCACGGGCTGCCTGGCACACCGCTTCCATCAAAAGCGACTGCCAGCGCGGAATCTGCGCCAACGAAGCGTCTTCATCGGAAAGAGATCCGCTGACAAAGCGCGGCAGCGGTCTGGCTTGCTCTCCCTGCGCCTGCAGCCAGTGTTGCACAAAACCCTCATCCGCGCCCTTTTTTACAAGAAAATCAACCGCGCCATGTACCTCATCCACCATCGAAAAACTGTCCAGGTGGTTGGTGCTGGCGAAGATGCCCAGCAGCAGCAGGCTGGCGAACAATCCGTCGAGTGGCCTGTTCTCCGCCTGCAGCCACTTTGTCATCTGCAGACTCTGTAGAAAATCAACACCCGGGGTCATGCGTTGCCACAGCAGCACCCGCCAGCGTTGCTTATCATCATCCCACCAGCGCTCACGCGGTGACAGGGGCAGTTTGTGCCAGTAGACAGCCACCAGCGCTTTGCATTCGCGCGTGAAAGCTTCGGGCATCACCGGCAAGGTATCATTTTCCAACACGAATCCGCCCACCAATGCGCCCAGGCTGTCAAAATCGACGGTTCCTTGCGGTACAATAATTCGCATACGCTGATTGTATCTTAATTCGGAGGCAAGGCATGTACCCCAGCAATGACCCATTTCAACAGACGTTGATCGAACGGTATCAGCAGCACAAACTGCCGCTTGACCTGCCGCAGGAATTTCTGCAGCCGTTCTATGGCGGCGGCTCGATTGCCAACCTCACGCCTTCCATCGTCTATCACCTCACCCAGACCGCCTTCGGTGAAGGGCGTTTGCTGCCCGAAATCGAAGCACGCGTGTTTCCCAGGCAGTATCGCCATATCGCCCTGGTGCTGATCGACGGACTGGGCTATGACTGGTTGTGCGATTACTTGCAGCAGGAAGACAGCCGACCCGCTGAACAACGCTTCTGGCAGCAGGTTCTGACACAAGCGGCTGTCACCCCCCTCACCAGCATCTCACCTTCAACCACCGCCGCTGCCCTGACCAGCTTCTGGACGGGGGTTGCGCCGGCTACCCATGGGGTGCTTGGCTATGAAATGTGGCTCAAAGACCTGGGTGTAATCGGCAATATGATCTTCCACTCACCCATCGAATTCTTCAGTCAGGCCGGACTGCTCTACCAGATGGGTTTTGATGTCAATGATTTTGTATCCGCCCCGCTGATTGGCAGCCACCTGACAGAGTTCGGTGTCACAGTGCGCAGTTTGCAGCACAGCAGCATCGTCAATTCTGGTCTATCCGCCATGCTGGACAAAGGCGCCCAGCGACTGCCCTACAAACCCCTGTCTGACATGTGGTTCAATTTCACCGAAGCGCTGGAAAGCCAGCCTCAACAAGCTTCCTTCAACTGGTTGTATTGGGGAGAACACGACGGACTTGCCCACCGCTACGGGGTAGACAATCCGCGCATGGCAGCCCAATTCGAAGCCTTCGGTCTCAGGCTGCTGCGCACCATTCAGCGCTTGAAACAGCAGGGCCCTGCGGATACGCTCGTGCTGGTCACCGCCGATCACGGCCATTTGGTGACACCCAAAGACCCGTATTACGATCTCAACCAGCGCAAGGACATTTTGGAAACACTCGCCATGCCCCCCTCAGGCGACAACCGCCTTCCTTATATTTTTACCCGCCCCGGCATGCGCGACGCCTTCCGGCAGCGCTTCTACCAGCATTGGAGCGAGGATGAATTCGCTATGGTTCCGGCGCAGGATGCCCTGCAAGCCGGTTTGTTCGGGCAGGGCACTCCCCATCCTCACAGCCATGAACGCATCGGCGATTGGCTGGTGCTGCCCAAAGGTGGAAGCTACCTGTGGTGGTCTGACCGCCCCAACCCCATCATCGGCCGGCATGGCGGCCTGTCACGCACCGAAATGCTGGTGCCGTTGATCGCTATCGAAATCTGAGAGACTGCTTTCGCGGTTATTCTGCGGTTGGTTGGCCGTTTTTGTGGTTGTGCGGTTGGCGCAAATGAGGCCGGTGCTGGCGATCCAATGTCAGGATACGGGTGGTGCTTAGCACCACAATCAAAACCAGCAGCACCCCCAGCGCAATGATGCCATTGGTGGGGTCTCTGGGTGTTTCTTCATCGCTGTCAATGCCTTGCTCATTAACAACTTCTTCCACAGCAGACGGATTATGCGCGCCTACCGAGAACAGCGGTGAAAGAAGCAGAACAGTCATCAACAAAAAACAACCACCGATGAACAGTGCCTTCCATTTCGGTTCAGCTTGCTGCCAGGTTCGCCAAAGTGACATATCAATCCTCCAGTGGTAGCTTCGCGGCCGCGGCCGTGGCGGCTTCTGCGGCTGATAAGGTCTGATTCAAAACTGCCAGCAATCCTTCTTGCAGAATCGGTCCGACCTGATTGATGATCTCAATCGATGGATAGGGATTGGCAGACAGAGAGATCGCTGAATATCGCTGCACCTGGGTGGAGCTGCCCCACAGGTCAAGCGCAGTGCGGCGCATGGGTAAATAGCCCAACGCCTGGCTCCACGGCCCGGTGAAACGTGCATCCGCCAGTGATTCCGCCAGTTCCACCGCCAGCTCGCGGCGCTCCGGCAATGGATCAGCCAGCGCCAGCATCCATCCTCGCCCCAGGGTGTAATCATAATTGGTGATGGGGGTGACCGGAATGACAAAGGTATCGGCTGGTTTCTCTTGCAGCGCGAAGGTGCTGGGAACAATCACCATCGGATAGTTACCCACCAGAAAACCGTCCCAAAGCGCTTCAAAAGAACTGGCCTCGGTAACCTCTTCTGGAATGATCCCGGCGGCTGCCGCTTCTGCAAAAACGGTATACACCTGGGTAAGCAGTGCTTCATCCAGCACAAGTTGGTTATCATCATCGACCAGCCTGCCTTCCAGCGCCAGGTAATACAACAACACCTGGGTCGCCTGAGGATCATTCGCCAGAAAACCAACCGGTGTTTCGGCTTCGATGAAACTTGCCCAATTGTTCGCAAGCCCGGTGAACTCCGTGGAGCGCACTACCATGACCAGGCTTTCACCAACCAACGGCAAGCCATAAGAACTCTCACTGATTACGGATATCGTGCGGCCGTATTGGAACCAGTCGAGCTCATTGATGATATTAGAATAATCGCCCAGCGGAAGAATTAAGCCTCTGCGAGCCACATTTTCCATGTCTCGGCGGCCTAACACCACCAGCGAGGGCAATTCCAGTGGCGCTACCGCTGAAGTAGACACCAGCGATTCCACCAAACTGGCAGAACCGGTCTCCGCTTTCACGCGTACGACTACGTTGACATCTTCATGCAGGGCTTCGAATAGATCG
>Ga0334887_1001452_pt1 | contig 30613 bp, 26 predicted proteins | sample GraSluR1_MG_10_FD_207217 | JGI IMG/M metagenome (GOLD analysis project Ga0334887, IMG submission 207217) | Sludge microbial communities from methane-producing bioreactor in Wageningen University, Netherlands - Granular Sludge_18_07-R1 | ecosystem: Engineered > Bioreactor > Anaerobic >...
CAACGCGTGCTGTGCGAACTCCAGCGCGTGCTGCGGCCCGGCGGCCGGCTCCTGCTCTCCGCGCCGCAGCGCTGGCACGAGCACCAGACGCCGCACGACTTTTTCCGCTATACCTCATACGGGCTGGAGCATCTGCTCGACAAGGCCGGCCTGGTCGTAGAGGAGATGACGCCCCTCGGCGGCTACTTCTGGTTTTTGGGATTCCAGTTGCGGCTCTTTACCTATTGGGCCTTCAGCCGCAACACATGGAGCCGCCGGCTGGGGCGGCTGGCGTTGCCGCTCAAGGCGTTGAGCGTAGGCGTCTTCGAGATCGCCTTGCCCCTGCTCCTCTATTATGCCGACCCGCTCGACACGGTGCGCGAAGCCACCCTGGGCCACTTCTGCATAGCCTGCAAACCGGCCCCCGACGAGCCGGCTTAAGCCGATGTACTTCGTCGGGAAATCCCTGCTGGCGCTGGGCCAACTCCTCGTCCTGCGGCTGCCCAACATCATCGTGCTGATGATGTTGACCCGGCTTCAGGGCGCAGACGACGCCGGCCTGTTCTCCCTCGCCATCACCTATCTCATCCTGCTCACCGCCTGGTGGTCGGGGCTGGACGAGATGGTCATCCGCGAGACGGCGCGCAACAGCCGCGGCGCGCCGGGCCAGGATGCAAACTCGGCGCGCACGACGATCCTCACATACGGAGCGGCGCGCATGGGCGTATCCGCGGCGTTGTGCGCCGTCGTCCTCGGTTTCCTCTGGGTAAGCGGGGCGTATGAGGCCGGCGCGCTCGCCTTCATCGCCGTGCTGCTGCTCTCCAGCATCGGGGACGGCTTCACCGACGCCGTACAGGCGGGCCTCTATGGCCGCGAGCGCTTCAACTACGCCTTTGCCCTCTCGTCCACCCAGGCGACGTTGCGCATCATCCTGGCCTGGGCCGCGCTCATCCTCAGCCACAGCAGCCTAGCCGTCGCCTGGGCGTGGACGCTGGGCTCTCTCGGCGGAGCGCTGGCCGCGCTGGCCGCGCTACTCGCGCTGTTCCCGCGCGCGCCGGTCACAACGCCGGGCCGCACATCCCCCGCGCCGCTTGCCCGCTGGGTGCGCGAAGGCTGGGCCTTCCTGGCGATCGGCGTCCTGATTACGCTCGAATACCAGCAGGACATCATCGTCCTATCGGCGCTGCAGCCGCTGTCAGAGGTCGGCTACTACAGCGTCGCCACCACGCTTTTCGCGTCCGTAGGGCTGCCGATTCGCGCCTTGCGCGTGGCGCTCTTTCCCCGCATGGCGCAAGCGGCGATGGACGCCGTAGACACAGCCGGCGACGCAGTTCAACGCCTTCTCTATGCCTTCTCCGTGCGCTGGACGCTCGCCATCGGGTTGTTGTGCGCGTTCCTCGGCATCGTCTACGCCGAGCCGCTCGTCATGCTGTTATTCGGCCCGGCGATGCTTGCCGCGGTGGATTCCGTGCGCATCCTCATGGCCGCCATCCTCGTTTTTGCGCTCAATGTGCCGCAGTCGCAATTTTTGTTGGCAACCGGGCGACAGAACCGAACGGCGCTACTGGTAGCGGTGACGGTCCTCGTGAACCTGCTCGCCAACCTGTTGCTTGGCCGGGCGTATGGGGCCGAAGGCGCAGCCCTGGCGCGCGGCATCTCGACTACACTTTATTTGACCCTCGCCGTCTGGTCCATTTTCCGTTTCGTGGATCCGCCGGCATGGCGCGCCTGGCTATCTCCGCTCGCCGCATTAGCAGTCGCCGCGGGCTTGGCTGCGCTTCTTGCAAGCTGGCCGTGGTGGCTTGCCGCCGCCATTGCCGCGATGGGGTACTGCGCCGCCTTGCTCGGCGTCGCCGCGGCGACGGGCGATTGGCATGCACTGACGGGGGCCGCCTTCTCGACCGTCCGCAGCCCCAACTAACCCGCCGCTACCACCAGCAGTCAACCAAGAATAACCCGAACGGAGTATTGTTTTCGCGCCGCCCAAAGCCTATAGTAGGGCCAGATAGTCCGCGGCTGACGAGCCGAATTGGCTCGCAACTTGGCAATAGAATAGGCAGCAGAATAGGCAGCGATATAAGCCAAGATGGCGAGCGGCAATTAGAAATCAACTGTCGCGAGACGAAAGACGTAACAAGCAAGCGCCAGAAAGGAGCACAACCACGATGTTGCATAACAAGAAACAAATTGTGATGGCGGTCGTGTTGACCCTCATCCTCAGCGCAGCCGGCATCGGGGCCGCTTTCGCTCAGGATTCCATCGATAACATCCCCGGCAGCGGTTGGTGGACGGGTACGCAGATCCAGAACGTGGGTACGGACACTGCCACCCTCACCATCTCCTCCTACCACAAGGATGATCCGAGCAAAGACGCCGTAACGGATCCGATTCAGATCGGCAAGGATGCGTCTAGAACCTTCCTGCCCAGCGATCTGAAGCTGGGTGCGGGCGAGTTCCAGGGATCAGCGACCGTGTCGTCGAACCAGCCTCTGCGCGCCATGGTCAACACCACCAACCAAAATGCCGCCGGCTACGGCGTCCCCGGTGGGCGCGCGGTGGCCCAGTATCGCGGCGTGAACAACCCTGCGACCAACCTGAACTTCCCGCTTGCCAAGAACAACCACTACGGCAAATACACCACGTTCTATATCCAGAACGCCGGCACGCAGGCCGCTAACATCACGGCCACGTTCAAGCTGGGCGGCGGCGAATGTACCATCACCAGGAACAACGTCGGCGCTAACCGCATGGTCGTCATTGCGCCGCAGCAGCCGGGCAGTGGCTGCCCCTCCGGCAATAACACCGGCCTCGGCGCCATGAGCGTGACGTCCGCCCAGCCTCTGGCCGGCGTGGTTCTTGAGCATGGCACCGAAAACCCGGCCGTTGGCTTGCAGGCAGTGCGCGGCTTCGCTCCCGCCGACGCCGATACGAGCGTCTATGCGCCTATCATCAAGTCCGAATGGTACGGCAAGTTCACCGGTCTGCAGGTTTCTAACGCCGGCGGCAGCGCCGCGAATGTGACGGTCACTTATAAGGGAGCGGACGGCGCCTGCCAGGGCCAGCAGTTCCAATCCCAGGCCAACATCCCGGCTGGCCAGTCGGCTACCTTTGTGCACCTCGTCTCTGGCGGGCTGCCCATCGCTAACCCGCTGCCGACCAATTGCTTGGCTTCGGCGACCGTAACCGGACCTGCCGGCAGCCAACTCGTCGCCATCGTCAACGAAGAGTGGATGGCCTCCTACATCGCGGGCGGCGGCAACGGCGGCTTCCCGGCCTCCACGACCTATTCCGGCTTCGCGGCCAACTCCGCCACCAATAGGATCAGCCTGCCGCTGTACAAGGAAGATCACTACGGCGCCGGCACCGGTCTCCAGGTCCAGAATGTGGGTAATGCCCAGGCCAGCAATGTCGTCTTGACCTTTATCCAGTCGAATGCGCCCGGCAACACCTACAAGACCAAGCCGCAGACGATTGCCGCAGGCGCTTCGCTGACCTTCCTCGACGTGCGCAAGCGCGCCGATCTGTGGGATGGCCCGGCGATGCCCTCCAACGTCAAGGATGCGACCGGCGTCTTCGCCGTGGTCGTGACGGGTGATCAGTCGGTGGTGGCTGTGGCGAACGAGACATCGTACCCGTTCAACCTCGGTCTGCCCGGCCAGCCGCCCATGACGCTTGACAGCAACAACTACGAGGGCTTTAACCTGACCCCGCCGTCACAGTAACGTTCTGCAACGGTAGTTTGTCCTGAAACGCAGATAAGGCCCTCTGCATATAGAGGGCCTTATTTTTGCCTTTGACGGCTTTGCCGTTAGCATTAGCGCTGTTGGCATAACACTGTTGGCATAGCGTGTGACGGAAGCGAATCATCTGCCGCATAGCGCCCGGACAACACGGCACAGATCGTGCAACAGATAGCGAAATAGATAGCGTGGAGAGGAAAATCGAAGGTTAAGGATATGAATAAACGCCAGATGCGCACTGCGCTGATTAGCCTGGTCCTGGTTGTCGCCATGGCGGTTGTGGCCGGCTGCGGTCGCCGCAACCAGCCCACGCCGACGCCTACCCCAACGACGGCAGCCCCTGCGGCCGCCCCGACCGAAACCGACACGCCGGAGCCGCCGCCGACCGATACGCCCGCGCCGGCTGAGGAAGAGGCTCCTACCGCTGCACCCGCCGAAGAAGCTGCGCCTGCAGCAGAGGAAGAAGCCTATCCGGCGCCCGCAGCAGCCGCCACCCTCTCGCCCGCCGAGGAAGGGGCTTACCCGCCGCCCCAGGTGACGTCGAGCAGCGCTGAAGAAGAGGCTTACCCCGCCCCCTCGGCGCCTACGGAGGAAACGAGCCGCATCCCCATCGTGCCCTTTACCATCGAGCAGCCGGTCGCCGCCGGGTCCACCGTGATCCGCGGGACCGGCCCGGCCGGCGTTCCTATTCTCATCGTCAGTGTTACCTTCATGGGCGAAGTCCTGGGCGAAGGCGTTATCGGCGCGGACGGAACGTTCGAGATTCCCACGGCGGCGCTAGAGGCAGAGACGTGGGTCGGCATATCCCTGGCCGACCTGACAGGCAGCGATTTCACCTACGAAGACTTCTACGCCAACGGCTTCCGCGGCGAAGGGGCGGCCCAGATTCCCCAGGTCGGCTTCGTCTACGACTCCGTCACAGTCGGCGGATAGATGCCCGCAGAGGTAACCCTCCAGTTCACCCTGATCTGGCTGGCCTGCCTCGCCCTCATCTGGCTGCCGGGAGCAGCGCTCGCCCGCCTGTTCCGCTTGCCAAGACCCATCGACTGGCTGCTGCGCAGCGCGCTGGAGATCGGTCTTGGCTTTTCCTTTTGGCCCCTGCTGCTCCTTTGGAGCACAACTGCAACCCGGTTCCTCATCGGGTTTCCCTGGTCCTCGACTCCGGCTCGTATCGTCGTCGCCGCGCTGTGCCTGGCCGCGCTGATACCGCAGGTTCGCGCTGCGCTGCGTCGCCCGGACTGGTTCCGCCGCGGATTCCTGCATCAATGGCCCTGGCTCCTGCTCTTCGCCGCGCTCTTGGCGCTGGCCTGGTACACCCGCCAACGTCACATCCGCGATCTCGTCCTGCCTAACTGGGTAGACTCCATACACCACCTGTTGATCCTGCGGCTGATCGTGGAGCAAGGCGCGCTGCCGGACACGTACGCACCCTACATGGCCGATGCGGGCTTTTCGTACCACTGGGGCTTCCACGCTTGGGCGGCGTGGCTGGCCTGGCTTCTGGGGGTGACGGACAGCTTCGACCTCGCCCGCCTCTTGCTGGTCTTCGGCCAGGTCCTCAACGCGTTCATGCTGTGGATGCTCTACGCAGCCGGACGTACGCTATTCAACAGCCGCCGCGCCGGCTTCCTGGCCGCGGCGCTGGGCATGTTCGTCTCCTGGCTGCCCGCCTACTACACCGCTTGGGGGCGCTACACCCATCTGGCCGGACTGCTGCTGGCGATACCGTTCCTGATTTCCCTGTGGCGGCTGGCCCGCGCCCGCGGCCATGTACGCGGCTGGCTGCCGGCGACCAGCCTCCTAGCTGCGGCGCTGGCGCTGACGCATGTGCGCGTGGCCCTGTTCGCTGCAATCTGGGCTGCGCTGCTCCTGATCGTCTTGGCCGCGCAGAGGGATTGGCGAGCGCTGCGGCGCTGGATCGTTGCAGGGGCGCTGACGCTGCTGTTGATCGCGCCGTGGCTGGCGACGCTGGTCGCGCACCCGCGCTCCGCCTCGCTCGTCGCCGGCGCTTCCGCCGCCGCGGTCTCCTGGCAGACAGCACTCGACCGCATACCGTGGCAATTGGTGTGGACGCCGGGCATGCGCGAGTTGGTCGCCCTTGCCACCGCGGGCATCGCCGAACTGCTGGCACGCGAGCATCCCGTCGCCAACCTGCGCCTGGCTGCCGGGGTGTGGTTGTTGCTCGTCGCCGGCATTCTCCTCTGGCAGCGACGTAGCGGGCGGACGCAGCCGGCCTTGCCCCGGCGGCCGCCGGCGCTGCTCGCAGCCTGGTGCGCGGCCATCACCGCCATTCTCAACGCCGACGCGCTCGGCCTGCCCCGTCTCGCCTTTCTCAGCCTGAACGCGGCGGCCATCACGCTCTTTCTGCCGGCAAGCCTGGCCGCGGCCGGCCTGGTCGCGTGGGCGAGCGGCGCGGTCGTTCCCCCGCAGCGGGCGCGGCTAGCCGCTCTCGTCCTGACGGCGGCCCTTGCCGGGCACGGCGCGGCCAACATGCGCGATATCATCAACCCACAGACCGTGCTGGTCGCGCCGGAAGATATGCCCGCGCTGCGCTGGATTCGCGACCACACGCCGCCGGACGCCCGCTTTGCGGTCAACGCCTGGCGCTGGTTCGGCGTCTCCTATGCCGGCTCCGATGCCGGCTACTGGATCCCCGCGCTGACTGATCGCCAGTCCATCTTGCCGCCTGCGCTCTACGCCTTAACCCTTGAGCGCGAGCAAATCCTGCAGATTAACAGCCTGCTCGACGCCTGGACTGCCTTGCCGGACCTATCCGACCCGGCGCTGATCAACCGGCTGCGCGCCGAGGGTGTGACGCACATCTACATCGGCGGGCGCAGCGATCCCAGCCAAGCCGAAGCTTTGGCGAACCTGCCCGCGCTGGAATTGCTCTATGCGCGCGGTTCGGTGTATATCTTTCGTTTGAAGCAACCGCACGAAACCGCACTGAACCAAGGCACGCCATGACGTTGCGGGACGCATTCGACATCATCTTCTACACGCTTGCCGCCGTCTATCTGTTTTTCCTGCCCGGCGACGCGCTGTTGCGCATACTGTTCCCCCGGCCCGCCCTGCCGTGGATGCACCGCATCGGGCTTGCCGCCGGGCTGAGCCTCTCGCTCTATCCTTTGCTGTTCCTATGGGCGTATCTCTTCGGCCTGCGAGTCGGGCCGCTGCTGGCGTGGGGACCGGGCGCGGCGGGGTTAGCTGTGTGGGTGTGGGCGCAGCGTTCCCGGCTGCGCCAGCCGCCAACTGCGGCGCTGCCGGCAAACTTCACCTGGGGCGATGCGGCGCTGATTGCGCTGAGTGCAGCGCTGCTGCTGTCGCGGCTGCTGCCCATCCGCGGCATGATCGCTCCGGCTTGGGGCGACTCGGTACACCACACCCTGATCGTGCGCCTGATCCTGGAGCACAACGGCCTCTTCCAGTCTTGGGGCCCCTATGCCCCGCTGGAGACCTTCAGCTATCACTTCGGCCTGCACGCCAACATGGCCGCCTTTGCTTGGGTGACCGGCCTGCCGGTCACGCGAGCCGTGCTCGTCGCCGGGCAACTGCTCAACGTGCTAGCCGTGCTGGCGCTCTACCCAATTGCGTCGCGCCTGGGCGGCAGCCGCGTCGCGGGCCTCTTCGCCGTAGCGCTGGCCGGCCTCGTGTCCGAAGTGCCGGGCGAATACGTCAACTGGGGCCGCTATACGCAACTCGCCGCCCAGGTCATCCTGCCCGGCTGGCTGTGGGCGCTGGACGTGTGGTGGACGGAACAGGAGCGGCCATCGCTGCGCGTGTTGGGGCTGCTCGGCCTGCTCTCCGCCGGCGTCGCGCTGGCGCACTATCGCGTCGCCGTCGTCGCCGTCTTTGCCGCCATCGGCTGGGGGCTTTGGGCGCTGTGGCTGCTGCGCGGCCGCCTGCGGGAATGGCTGGCGCGTGCGGTTCTCTTGGCCGGGGCGGGCGGCACGGCGCTGGCGGCTGTCCTGCCTTGGATCGTCATCGCCCGCTCATCCGAGTTGGCCGGGCTGACCGGCGCGCTGGCGCAGCGCAGCACGGACGCAGCCGAGGTGCGTGACGAACTGACCGTGTGGCAGAGCGTCGACGCCTATTATCCTCCGGCGCTGCGCATCGGCGTGTTGGGCGCGGCCGCGTTGGCGCTGTGGCGGCGCAGGCAGTTGGCCGTCCCCGTGCTGCTGTGGAGCGTCGGGGCGTTTTTCGCGTCAAGCCCCTTCCTGCTTGGGCTGGCAGGCACAGGCGTCGTGACCAACTTCCTGCTTGCGCTTGGCCTCTACATCCCGCTGTCGCTGGCGGGCGGGTGGCTGCTCGCCGAGGTGTGGCGCGTAGCCGGTGCATGGCGACCCCGCCCCAACGCGCCCATCCTGCGCTGGATAGCTGCTGCGGCGCTGTTATGGCCAGGCATAACCGGCCTGCGCAACCAACTCGCCATCGTCGACCCTTTTTACCAGATGGTGACCGGCGCAGATGAAACAACCCTAGCGTGGGCGGACCAACACACCCCGCCCGACAGCCGTTTCCTGGTTAACGGCTTTCTGGCCTATAACGACAGTCTGGTCGTCGGCTCGGACGCTGGCTGGTGGCTGCCCTACTACACGGCGCGGGCGACCAACGTGCCGCCGATACTATACAGCATCGAACAGCTCAGCCCCGGCGTCGACCCCGCCGCCCTGCGCCAGATGGTCATCGACCTGCGCGCCGGGCAGGGCAAGCCGGATGTACTGCGTGCCATTTTGTGCCGCGAAAGTATCACGCACATCTTCCTGGGCGACCGCCAGGGCCAGACCGGCTTTGGCGACACGCAGTTGATCCCGCCGGCGTGGCTGCAAGACAACGCGGACTTTACCCTCCTACACCAGAGCGGCAACGCCCAAATCTGGGCGTTCGACCGTTCCGCTTGCGTTGCGTCCCCCGAATAATTATCACCTTTTTTATAATAATTGACATGGCTATGGCTCTATGCTATAGTGCCGCACAATAGCCGGTCCCTGTTGCGTACGCCTGCGCCGGCGTCCAGGCTCCCGGTTTGTGCGTACAGAGAGCGATTCAGCCGTGCATGCAGTCAGGCAACACATTCTCGAAATCCTAAAGGAGCGTACAGGCGCTACCGTAGCCGAATTGGCGGACAGCCTGCAGATGGCGCCGGTTTCCGTGCGCCATCACCTGGACATCTTGCAGGGCGACAATTTGATCTGTGTGGAACGGTTGGAACGCAGCGGCTCCGTCGGGCGGCCTCAGCAGGTCTATGCCCTGACGCCGGAGGCCAACGAGCATTTTCCTGACAACTTCGCCGCCCTCGCCGCCGGCCTGCTGCGCCAGATTAAGCAACTTCTGCCGCCGGACCAGGTTGAATGCGCCTTCAAGGCGATGGCGCACGAGTTCTGCGGCGCCTACGTCGATTCGGAACTGGCGCAGTTATCGACGGAGGAGCGGCTGGAAAGGGTGACGACCTTCCTCAACGAGCGCGGTTATCTCGCCCGCTGGGAAGAGGACGCCGGCCCGGATGACGGTTATCTGTTGCACAAATGCAACTGCCCCTACGCCGACGTGTCGTCCGAGCATCATGAGTTGTGCCTGATGGATCAGGCGCTGATCAACGAACTGGTCGGGCAGCCCGCCAAGCGCATCGTCTCGATGGCCGATCAGGGCGTCTGCTGCACCTATCGCATCCCCCGAAGCGAGACCGGCCATCCCCCCGAATTTGAGTTGACCCTGCACAGCCATACGCCGGCTGCAGCCGACTCTAGGGAGCGAGAGCTTGAAAGCTGAACTGAAACTATACGGCAACGAACACGGCTCGGTAAGCGTGGCGCCCGTCCCCGAACCCTTCACGACAATCGAGCCGATGCACGACAGCTACGGGCGGCGCATCAACTACCTGCGCATCAGCCTGACCGACGCCTGCAACTTGCGCTGCGTCTACTGCATGCCCGAGCATATGACCTTTATGCCGCGCAACCAGCTCATGACCAAGGACGAGCTTCTTTTCCTTGTGCGCGTGGGGGCCAGCCTCGGCGTCACCAAGATCCGCCTGACCGGCGGCGAGCCGACCATCCGCCCCGACATCGTCGAGCTGGTGCAGGCCATCGCCGCCACGCCCGGCATTCGCGACCTCGCCATGACGACCAACGGCGTGCTGCTCGACAAGCTGGCGCGGCCATTGGCCGAGGCCGGACTCAACCGCGTCAACATCAGCATCGACACGGTCGAGCCGTACAAGTTTCATCACATCACGCGCTGGGGTGAATTGGACGACGTGTGGCGCGGCATTCGCGCCGCAGAAGAAGCCGGTCTGCACCCGATCAAGCTCAACTGCGTGGTCGTGCGCAACTTCAACGAGAATGACATCGCCGAACTGGCGCGCCTGACCATAGACAACACCTGGGAAGTGCGCTTCATCGAAATGATGCCCTTCGGCGAAGTGACCGATTTCCAGCAGGTGAACGTGGTCACCTTCCAGGAAATGCGCGAGCGCGTCGAGAGCGTCTTCGGCCCGCTGGAGGAAGCGAGCTACGACTACGTCGATCCGAGCCGGCCCTTCCGCATCCCCAACGCCAAAGGCACGCTCGGCTTCATCAGCAGCGTGACGGAACCTTTCTGCCAGGGCTGCGGCCGCGTCCGTCTGACCGCGGACGGCAAGCTGCGCCTCTGTCTGCTGCGCGACGACGAAGTCGACCTGCTGACGCCTCTGCGCCAGGGCGCGAGCTTCGAGGAGATGCGCGCGCTGATGCGCGACGGCGCCTATCACAAGCCGTGGGGTCACGGCCTAGGGCAGGGCGTCATCGCCGAAACGCGGGCCATGAACCAGATCGGCGGCTGAACCGTCTTGCTATGGAAACAGGGTGCATGGCATCCTGCGGGTGCGCAAGTTGTCACCCTGAGCCGTGCAACGGCGAAGGGTCTCCGTTTCGGCCTGGAGATGCTTCACATACGCTCAGCATGACAACTCGTCCCCGACTTGAAATTGACCCATGGAAGCAACTTCGCTTTTTGAACAACCGCCGGCAGTGCTAAGATAGGCAACTGTATCGAGCAGTCTGTTATTAAACGGTCGTTACAAGGAGAACACAACCGATGATCACCATTACCGCTACGGCAGCCGAAAAACTCACCACCATCATGGACCAAAAAGGTCTGAGCGAAACGCATGCGCTGCGCGTCTTCGTCCAGGGCGGCGGCTGTGGAGGCATGCAGTACGGCATGACCTTCGACGACTCGCCCCGCGAGGACGACGAGGTTTACGAGCAGAACGGCCTGAAGGTGCTTGTCGACCCCACCAGCCTCTTTTACATCGATGGGGCAAACATCGACTACATCGACAACCTGATGGGCGGCGGTTTCCACATCGACAATCCCCAGGCGGTCAGCGCCTGCGGCTGCGGCAGCAGTTTCCGCACGGCCCGCACCCACACCGGCGAGGAAGTGCCCGAACAGAGTTGCGGTCACTGATCGCCGGCCGTATCACGAATGCCAACGAAGGCGAGGACAGGCCGTCGTGTTCCTCGCCTTCTTTCGTCCCCGGTTCGCACGCAACGCGAGTTGACTTGGGCGGCTGACGCCCGCTGCCAAGTTGCGCGCCGATGGAAAGGCCCATTATGGAGCAGCCCGCCGAAACGCCTCTAGAAGAACGCATCCAAGCCGTATTGGACGGCTACAGGCCCACCCTATACATAGATGGCGGCGACGTAGAATTGCTCCAGGTGGACGACGACGGCGTGGCCCACGTTAAAATGTTGGGCGCGTGCATCGACTGCCCTATCAGCCTGCTGACCATGAAACTCGGCATCCAACGTCTGCTCAAAGAGAACTTTGCCGAGATTCGCGGCGTTCATGCCGTAACGGACATTGATATTTCGGCGCTCTACAAACGGGAAAACGGGTAGGACCTGCGTCACGTGTCATCCGTCATGCGTCATCCGTCATGACTCGGGACTCCTGACTTGTGACGTGCGACTCGTGGCGCTAATTTTTATGAAGTACTTCATAATAAATTTGGGCGATACCGGACGCCGTGCTAGAATGCCGGTCAGCATTTCGTGAAGCGCACCCTTGACCTAAGGAGGCACCACTGTGCGTGTCGCACTTATTAACCCTAGATTTCGTCTGCCCATCGACACCCGCACCACGGCTCACCTGGGCCTGGCCTACTTGGCCGCTGTAAGCGAACGGCGCGGGGACGAGGTGCGAGTCTTCGACGCCGACGTCGAAGAGCAGTCGATCGCAGACTTCGTCCAGGAGTTCCAGCCCCATCTGGTGGGCATCACGGCCAACACGCCGCAGGTCAAGCAGGCCTGGCGCACGGCGCGCATGATCAAGGAAGTCCATGACTGCCCCATCGTGCTGGGCGGCCCCCACGTCAGTGTGCTGCCCGAAGAGAGCTGCGAAAAGCCTTATGTGGACATCGTGGTGCGCGGCGAGGGCGAAGACGCCTGGATCGACATCAGCAACCGTCTCGAAGCCTACCTCAAGGAGCAGCCGGCCTACTCGACCGCGGCCTTCATGCACCCCGAACTCGGCATCTTCGAAGATTGCGCGGGGCTGACCTATAAGACCAGCGACGGACTGCTACACAACAACCCGGACCGCCCGCCGATCGCAGACCTCGACAGCCTGCCCTGGCCCGCCTACCACTTCTTCAAGATGGGGCGCTATACCAACCTGCAGCCCGCCACCGACCACGTGGACGGCTCGCGCAGCTTCTCCATCATGACCAGCCGCGGCTGCCCCTATCGCTGCACCTTCTGCAGCCAGAGCATCATGCCCATCAAGTGGCGCAGCCGCAGCCCGGAAAACGTGCTGGCCGAGTGGCGTCACCTGGTCGAAGAATTGGGCGCGGAGGAAATCGGCGTGCTGGACGACAGCGCCAACATCCGCGTCAAGCGTCTCGAAGAGATCGCAACGCTGCTCATCGAGAACAAGCTCAACCATGTGCCGTGGATCTTCGTCAACGGCATCCGCGCCAACCTTGCCAGCAAGGAGATGTTGGGCCTGCTCAAGAAGGCCGGCCTCAAGCGCACCGCCTTCGGCGTCGAAACCGGCAACGCCGAGATGCTGCGCAGCGTCGACAAGAAGGTCGATCTGGACACCATTCGCCAAGCCTTTAAGAACGCCAAAGAGGTGAATCTGGAGACCATCGGCTTCTTCATCATCGGGCTGCCCGGCGATACCCGCGAAACCATGCAGGATACGATCAACTTCGCCATCGAGTTGGACCCGGTGATCGCCAACTTCTCGATGATGACGCCCTATCCCGGCACCAAGGTCTACGAGATCGTCAAACGCCAGGGCCGCATGTTGATCAGCGATTGGGAAGACTACGTCTTCTTCGACCAGAAAGCCCGCTACGAGATGGGCGACATGACCGCCGAACTGGTAGAGGAGATGTACCGCAAGGCCTATCGGCGCTTCTACCTGCGGCCTTCCCCCATCATCCGCCGCCTCAAGACCAAAGACTTCTGGATGAATCTGCCGCGCAACATGCGCATCGCCTTGCGCACCTTCATCCCCAAGAAGGAAAAGACCGCCTTGCGCAAGGCCGTCGAAGCCGAAGGAGCGCTGTAGCCCATGCGTGTCATCCTAGCCAGCCCGGAAGCCAAAGTCTGGAGCGAGCGCAAGCACATTCCCTTGGGCCTGGGCTATCTGGCGGCTGTCCTGCGCGAAGGCGGCCATGACGTGATGATCTACGACGCCGCAGTCGAAGATGTGGGCGTCGACCATTATCTGGACTTGGCCGAGGCGCAGGGCAAGCCCTACGGCCTGATCGGCGTCACCGCCACCACCCCGCTGATCGAAGAGGCATGGGAGATGGCGGCCCTGGCGAAGAAGCGCGGTCTGTTCACCGCGCTCGGCGGCCCGCACCTCACCATCATGCCGCTGGAGTCGCTGCGACCGCCGCACGACGCCTATGTCGATTACGTCTTCAAGGGCGAGTCCGAATACAGCTTCCTGGACCTGGTCAACACGCTGGATGCGGGCCGCAAGCCCGACTTGCTGCCCGGCATCCACTTCCGCCACGGCGACGAGATCGTCGCCAGCCCGGAAAGCCCTATGATCCCGGACTTGGACGCGCTGCCCTTCCCGGCGCACGACCTGTTCAAGATCGACCTGTACACCAACTTGCAGCCGCTGACCGACGGGCTGGACCCGCACGCGCGCAGCTTCACCATCCTCACCAGCCGCGGCTGCCCCTATAAGTGCACCTTCTGCTCCAAGCCGGTCACCGGCGACACCTGGCGCGCCCGCTCGGTGGAGAGCGTCGTGCAGGAGTGGAAGTGGCTGGTCAAGGGGCTGGGCGCCACCGAGATCGGCGTCACCGACGACATCTGGAACCTAAAGCTGCCGCGCGCCAAAGAGTTGTGCCGCCGCCTGGTCGAAGAGGGCCTGAACACCGTGCCCTGGGTCACGGTCCACGGCATGAAGGTCAACCACAGCGACCTGGAGCTGTTCCAGTTGATGAAGGCCGCGGGCTGCTTGCGCGTGGGCTTCGGCGTCGAAAACGGCGACGAGAACATGCTGCGCAACGTCATCCGCAAAGGCCAGACCGTGGACATGGTGCGCGAGGCATTCGCCAACGCCAAGGCCGCCGGTTTGCAGACCATGGGCTTCTTCATCTTCGGCATGCCCGGCGACAACGAAGAGACGATGGAGAAGACGATCCAACTGGCCCTCGAACTGGACCCGAAGTTGGCGAACTTCCTGCTCGCCGCGCCCTTCCCCGGCACGGCTATGTACGACATGATCCAGCAAGGCGGCGAGGTCTTCGCCGACAAGTGGAGCGACTTCGCCATCCACGAGCAGAAGGCGCGCTTCACCATGCATGAAAACTACGACCCCGACCTGGTGCTCCGCAAGTGGCGCGAGGCGTATCGCCGCTTCTACCTCTACCGGCCCGAGCGCGTGTGGGAAAAGATGACGTTCAAGGAAAACTGGACGAATCTGCCCAAGACGATGGCGCAGGTGCGCCGCTTCTTCATCGGCAGCAAAGATCAGAGCGCGCCGGACAAAGACCTCGCCAAGCAGGTCGCGGCGTGATGCATCCATTGCGGAGCGCGGGCGGTCGCCGTCTTCGCACAAGAAGAAAGCGCACAGGCCGGCCATGCTAGGGTTGATCGCCAGGCTGCCCCTCTACTGGGCCTTTCGCGCCTTCGGCTGGCCCAAGGTCAAGCCGTTCTCCATCGTGGTGAGCGTCAGCTATCGCTGCAACAGCAAATGCCGCACCTGCGACGTATGGCGCAAGCCCAACGACGACCTCTCTGTCGAGGAGTGGGATCGCGTCTTCGCGCACTTGGGCCGCTCGCCCTTCTATATGACCTTCACCGGCGGCGAGCCGTTCCTGCGCAAAGACCTGGACGAACTGGTGATCCGCGCCTATCGCCACTGCCGGCCCCAGGTGATCACTATCCCCACCAACGGCATGCTCACCGACCGCATCGTGACGATGGTTGAGCGCATGTGCGTCGAGTGCCCGCAATCCAGCATCGGCATCAACCTCAGCCTGGACGGCGTCGGCGCGGAGCATGACGACATTCGCGGGGTGGAGGGCAACTGGGACCTGGCAATGGAGACGTGGCGGCAACTCAAGGCGCTGCAGACGCAGCACGCCAACCTGCTGCTCACCGTTCACACCGTGGTCAGCCGCTTCAACGTCCACCGCTTCAAGGAGATCGCCGCCGGCCTCGCCTTCCTAGAGCCGGACAGCTACATCACCGAAGTGGCGGAGGAGCGCGTCGAGTTGGACACCGTGGGCTGGGGCATTACCCCGCGGCCGGAAGACTACGACGAGATCGCCGACTTCCTCAGCCAACAGGCAAGACTGGCCCCGGCTAAGGGCATCGCCCGCTTTACGCAGGCTTTCCGCGCGCAGTACTACCAGTTTGCCAAGCGCGTGCTGCACGAGCGCGACCAGGTCATCCCCTGTTATGCCGGCTGGGCCAGCGCGCATCTCGCCCCCAACGGCGACCTGTGGAGTTGCTGTATTCGCGCCGAGCCGGCGGGCAGTCTGCGCGACCACGGCTACGACATCATGCCTGTGTGGCGCAGCGCGACAATGGAGGCATTGCGCGGCAGCATCAAGCGCAAGGAGTGCGCCTGCCCGATGGCGAACGCCAACTACGCCAACATGCTGCTTCACCCGCCCACGGTCGCCAAGGTCGTCCGCGACGTCCTGAAATGATTGAGGCGGCATCTCTGCCGCCTTCGTCGTCTTTCCGTTTCTTATCGCCTCGCAGAAGCTGCTATCCCTAGCGCACGCTTTACATATCCTCGCCCAAGACGAGCCGGCGCAACGCCAGAGCAGCGCCGTCCTCCTCGACGGGCGGCGCTATCCAGTCGGCCACGGCCTTCACACCATCGGTCGAATTGCCCATAGCGACGGCATAGCCTGCCGCTTCCAGCACCGGAATGTCGTTGTCGCTGTCGCCGATAGCGAGCACGCGCGCCGGGTCGATGCCCAACATGCGGCAGAGGCGCAACATGCCCTGCCCCTTGTTCATATTCTGCGCCGTGCCCTCCACCAGCCGCGGGTGCGTGCGCGTGATGTAGAGGTCGGGGCTGAACAGCCCCCGCAGTTCCGCCGCCAGATCATGGCCGGACGGTGAGTCGTCGATCACCAGGAACTTGAGAGGCGGATGCGCACCGTCCGCGGCCAGCAGGTCTGTGAAGCTCGGCTGCATAGTGCGCGAGAAGCCGAAGACGTGGTCATAGAAGTCCGGCTCCGGCCCGCCGCGGTTCTGATAGATCAGGGTGCGTCCGTCGTGCGCCAAGAAATAGAACGAGGTGATATAGGGCTGGGCGTCGACCCAGGCCGCCGCAGCCCGCGCCAGGGGCAGGGCAATGGTCGTCTCGGCCAATACCTCGCCGGTAACCGGGTCGCCGATCACCGCGCCCTGGGTGGTGACCACGGGCGTGGTGATGCCCAAGTGCGCCACATGCTCGCGCACATAGTCGAGCGTACGCCCCGTGGCGATGGTGACGGGAATGCCCACGGCCTGCACTGCGGCGATGGCGTCGACCACCACGGGCGTGATCGGCTTGTGGTGGTAGAGGTCGAGGATAGTGCCGTCCAAATCCAGCACGACCAGGTCAAATCTGCGTTCAGATGGCGTCGCCATGCACCCTCGCTGTTGTATACGATAGATAGACACGATGCTGACACTCGGAATGACGTTTTTCGTGCAAGCGCTCACCTAGAAACCGATGATCAACAGCCGGTCGCGGCCGTGGTAGTCCTCGCGCACGGTCATCTCGCGCGCGTCCGGCAGCAGACGCTCCGCCAGTTCCAGCACAGCCTCGCGCTGGTCATGCCCAATCTCCAAAAATGCCGCGCCGTCCGGTTTCAGATAGGCCGGAAGCTGCGCCAACAGCCGCTCGATCAGGTCGAGACCCTCCGGCCCGGCTTCCAGCGCCAGCTTCGGCTCATAATCGCGCACATCAGCCTGCAGGCCGGGGAAGTCGTCGCTGCGGATATAGGGCAGATTGGCGACGATGATGTCGACCTTCTCCGGCAGCGAGGCCAACAGATCGCCCTGCAGCAGCCTAACCTGGTCGTGCGCGTCCAGACGGGCGATGTTGGACGCGGCCACCGTCAACGCCTCCTGGCTGACATCCGTAGCGTAGACGGTGACGTCTGGGCAGTTGGCCGCGACCGCCAAGGCGATGGCGCCGCTGCCCGTACCTATGTCCGCCACGGTCACCGCACGTCCGGGCCGGCGTTCGATCCAGTCGAGCACGGCATCGACCAACATCTCGGTTTCGGGCCGCGGGGCCAGCACGCGGCGGTCGACCAGCAATTCCAGCCCGTAGAACTCCTTCTTGCCCACGATGTAGGCCACCGGCTCGGCCGCGGCGCGACGCGCCACCGCATCCGAATAGCGCTCGGCTTCATCTTGGGTAAGCTCGTAGTCGTAGTGCGCAAAGAGCCAACTGCGCTCCACCTGCAGCACATGCGCCAAGATGACCTGGGCGTCCAGGTTTGGCGTGCTGCTGCCCGCGTCGTCCAAGCGTTGCGTAGCGGAGACGATGGCCCGGCCCACAGGCGTTTGCGGCATCAGCCGCCAGTTAATCTGCTGCCACATGGGTTCCGGCCTATGCAGCGCCTTGTCTCCGTTATTGGTTTGCTGTAAAAGGGATTTGTCTGAGGTTGTTCCGCCGGCTGCGCCGGCTTGGATCAATCCGTGAACGACGTCGGCGTCGTTCGCCTGGTCCGATCGGCGCACCTTGGCCGATCGCAAATCGATGCGCAGAACTGCCAACACTGCCTCCTCGTCTGTTTTCCCGACAAACACTGTCGGGCAGGTTAACACCGTCGGTAACCTTGTGGCATGACGTCCGGTTCGTCCTTGAATCCGGCAGCGCCATGCGTGCGGCGCGGTTCGTTGCGCCTATTTCCAACGGGTCGCCGGCAGCGCGAATAACGTCTGCTGCGGCCCAGCGGGTTCCCGCTATACAAACGCCCCAAGGTGCGGACGCCTCACAGATCGGCGCCCACAGCCTGAAGGCGTTCGGCCTGGTCGCTTTCCGCCAGTTCCTCGATGAATTCGTCCAGGTCGCCGTCCAGCACCTGATCCAGGCGATAGACCGTCTTGTTGATGCGGTGGTCGGTCACACGGCTCTGGGGGAAGTTGTAGGTGCGGATCTTTTCACTGCGGTCGCCGCTGCCGATCTGGCTGCGCCGCGCAGCGCCGGTCTCTTCCAGCCGCCGCTGTTCTTCAATCGCGTACAGCCGCGAGCGCAAGATGCGCATGGCCTTGAGCCGGTTCTGCAATTGGCTCTTTTCGTCCTGGCACGACACGACGATGCCGGTCGGGATGTGGGTGAGGCGCACGGCTGAATCGGTCGTGTTCACGCTCTGCCCGCCCGGCCCGCTGCTGCGGAAAATGTCGATGCGGATGTCGTTATCACTGATCTCGACCTCCACATCTTCCGCTTCGGGCAGCACGGCGACGGTTGCCGCGCTGGTATGAATGCGCCCCTGGCTCTCGGTCACGGGCACGCGCTGCACGCGATGCACGCCGGATTCGTACTTGAGCCGGCTGTACGCGCCCTTGCCCTTGACCGCGAAGATCACTTCCTTGAAGCCGCCGATGCCGATCTCGCTGCTGCTGAGCATTTCGATCTTGAAGCGATGGTTTTCCGCCCAGCGCGAATACATGCGGAAAAGCTCGGCGGCAAAGAGCGCGGCCTCGTCCCCGCCCGTACCTGCGCGAATCTCGACGATCACGTTCTTGTCGTCGTTTGGGTCTTTGGGCAGAAGGAGGAACTTCATACGCTGCTCAAGGCTGTCGCGCTCGGCCTCAAGTTCCTCGCGCTCCAGCGCCGCCAGCTCCTGCATTTCGGGATCGCTGTCTTCCAGCAGTTCCTCGTTTTGCTCCAGTTCTCGTTCTACTTCTTCGTAGCGCCGGTAGGCTTCGACCAACTCCTCGATCTCGCTGCGCTCCTGCGCCAGCTCGTTGAGGCGCGCGTAGTCGGCGACCACCTCTGGCTCGGCCATCTGCTGGGTCAATTCATCGTAGCGGCGGGCTACGTTCTTCAACTTGTCGGTCAACGTGGACATAGCGTCCCTTTTACTCTATACCCTCTTCGTAGCGGCGCCGTCTCAGCCGGCAAAGATCGGCAAATGCCCCAGCGAGATCACGTCCGCCCAGTCGCCGTCATTACCCTCGGTGAACACGGCCATTTCGGCGACGACATCGGCGGAAGCTTCCTTCATCAAGAGGCGCATGCCGCGCAACGTGCTGCCTGTGCTGATCACGTCGTCGACCAGGGCGGCATTCTTGCCCTGCACCAGGTGCAGGTCTTTGCCGTCCAGAAAGAGCGTCTGCGGCGCGCCGGTAGTGATGCTGACGACCTCGGCAGCCAGGCAGTTTGCCATATAGGGTTTGCGCACCTTGCGCACGACCACATAGGGCAGCCCCAAACGCACCGACAGGGCGTGCCCCAGAGGGATCGCCTTGACTTCCGGCACGATCATCACTTGCGCGTTCTGCGGCATGCGTTGCGCCAGGGCGTCGGCGGCAGTTTCCACCACCTCCATATCGCCCAGCATGTTAAAGATCGCGATCTTGACGTTCGGTGCGACCTCGAACAGCGGCAGGTCCCGTTTCAGATTTCCCAACGTCACCGTGTGGAAACGGCCATCGTAGCTCATGACATCACGCCCCAATCGGTTTGTTGCTATGCAAGTCGGCGTTCGGATCGGCCTAGCGGCTGTTGTCCGGCGTGAAGGCGCAAAACGACCCGCCGCCGGCAGATAAACCGCCTGTGCATCTGGGAGTCTAAAACGCCTCAGCGAAAATCAATTTTATCACACGCGGCGCGCCCGCTGGAAACTATCGAGGCTGCGCGGTTTGGAGAAGCGAGGAAAGCTAACCGCAAAGCCGCCAAGTACGCAGCGATAGTTCAGACGTCACGAGCCAGGCGTCACGAGCCAGACCTGACGGATGACGTGTGACTCGTGACGATTACGCCGCGCCCGTTCCCAATGAACAAACAGGGGGCGACGCTATGGTTAACGTCGCCCCCTGCCCACAAGGAGGAGGAAGAATGACCCTTAAGATATGTGAAGAACTTCACATATACAGTAACCCCAATTGCATTGTGCGTAGAAGGCGCCTAATGCGAAACATACTCGGCGCGCACGTAACGCAGCGGGAAGATGGCGCCGATTAAGCACATCACGAAAATCCCGACCAGCAACAAACGTCCCGACAGGTTGAGCATGGCGAACTCCTGTTGCAAGTACGCCAGCAGCAGCACCCCCGCCAGCAGGGCGTTGGCAAGGCTCATCCCCACCATACTCGGACCGCTCACAATGCGCTCCTGTGCCGCCAAGAGCAGCATCACGCCCAGCGCCGCCAACAGCCCGCCCGCCATGCGCACCGGCCATATCGGGCCGTCCGCAAACACGCCCCACGCGGCCAAGTCGCCCTTGGCCGCGGCGAGCAACAGCAAGCCCAGCCCCAAGCCCACGGTGACGCCGTTGAGGCGCATCACGATGCGTAGAAAGCGATAGACATCGTTCAGCGAATAGGCCAAGCCGCCGCTCCTCCGCTTGCCAACTCCGTGCGCTGCGGGACGTCCGCAGTCTGCCGAAATTGTAGCGCAAACAGGGTAGCCGGCCAAGAAGGCGGGAACAGACTCAACCGGCCGCGCGAACTTGCCAGACGCCGCGTTTGCCGCGAAAATAGCGACCAATGGTGCAGCGGGCCTTGTCCCGCCGTGACGTGATCGCGAGAAAGGGTTCGACCACTCTTTATGTCCCGGCTTCCTTCCAACCGCAGTGCGCACAGCTTTATCGAATTTGCCCTGATCATCATCCTGTTCGCCATCGTCCTCCTCTCGATCCTGCTGATCTTGGGCGATGATCTGCGCACGTTCATCAACGACCTGCTGCAAACCTGGTTTCCCGCCTAACCGCGCCGCAAGGAGCGCTGCCAACAGTGGCGACGTGGGCGATCCGGCTGCGCCGTGCAGCCGATTCTGCGTTGGACCTGCTTTTTCCGCCCCGTTGCGCGGGATGTGAGGCGCCGGGGCAGCCGTTCTGCGATCGCTGCGCCCAACTGGTCGCCCCCGTGCCCGCGGCAATCTGCGCCGTATGCGGCCGGCCCCAAGCAGCAGCCGTCGCCCTGTGCAGCCAATGTCGCCGCGGCCGCTCTTCCCTGCTGATCGCACGCGCCGCAGCCCTGCACGCCCACCCGCTGCGTGAGGCGATCCATGCACTGAAATACGAAAATCGCCCGGAGTTAGCCGAGCCGCTGGCACGTTACCTCGCCGCCGTCTTTCAGGCGCCGCCGTGGGATGTGCTGCCCGCGCCCATCGACGCGGTCGTGCCCGTCCCGCTCCACGTTCAGCGGCGCGAAGAACGCGGCTATAACCAGTCCGAGCTGCTGGCCGCGAGTCTGTGCCAGGCGACGGGGTTGGCGCTGCAGCCGGCCTGGCTGGAGCGCATTCAAGCCACGCGCCAACAGGTCGGGCTGACCGCGGCTGAACGCAGGCAGAACGTCTCCGGCGCGTTCACGGCGCACAGCGCTGTAGCCGGGCGCGCCCTCCTGCTGATCGACGACGTGTACACGACCGGCGCTACGCTGGAAGCCTGCGCCGAAGCCGCGACTGCCGCCGGCGCCCGCGCCGTCTACGCCCTCACCCTCGCCATCCCTGCCCACGGCGCGCCCGCCTGATTTTCTGTGCGGTCCGCCTGCGCAGGCGCCCCTCTGCGGGCAGCGGCGGGCATAAAAATCGAGGTTGACTTTCCCCGCCAACCGGACTACAATTTGAGTATGAACCTGGAAACCTGCTCCATCAGGGTCTGGCATCAACCGCTCACCTGGCCGAACGCTCTATCACTTCGGCATCAAGCAATCCGCATAGCTGAATAAGTAGAGTTCAGTGCGCCGTGCGTGCCAAGGGCGCAGTCTCGGCTTCGGCGCATCACGGCCCCTTCAGTTCGGCAGGCAGCCGGCGACTTGGGTTTCTCTACGGTTGCAACGAACCGCTTCGAAGAAAGGAGTCAGACCATGGATCTGAAAGTTCATGGCCGCAATGTAGATGTGACCGATTGGATTGAGGAGTATGTGGATAAGAAAGTGGGCAAACTGGCACGGTATCTGCCCACGGTCAACGAAGCGCGCGTCGAACTCACCCACAACGCCACTCGCTCTGCAGACGACCGCTATACGGTCCAAATCACGATGTGGTCCAATGGTCAGATCATGCGCGCGGAGGAATCCACCAGCGACATCTTCGCCTCAATCGATGCAAGCGTAGACAAGATGGCCCGCCAGATTCGCCGCTTTAAGGGGCGGCGCTACCAAGGTAAGCGACGCGCCGCGGCAGCCGCCAACGCCGAAGCCGAGTTGGCTGCCGCTCTCATGGAGGAGGCCGAGGCCCAAGAAGAGGAGGAGACGCCGGTTATCACGCGGCGCAAGGAGTTTGTGCTGCAACCTATGAATGAGGAGGAAGCCATGGCGCAGATGGAACTGCTCGGCCATGATTTCTTCGTCTACTACGACATGGATGCAGGCGGCATCAACGTGCTCTACCGCCGCCGCGACGGCCAATTCGGCCTGTTGCAGCCGCGGCTCGCCTAACGCCGCAAGCCGGATGACAACCGGCCCAAACGCACAAGAAAGCCCGCACCGGCAATCACCCTCCGGTGCGGGCCTTTTTTGACGTTCGCGGGAACGGTCGCTATAGAGGCAACGGATCCGTGCTGTTGGCCAGGCGCAGCCCTTGCTGCGCAAACTCGGCAAAGCGCTGTTCCGCCAGTGCGCCGAAGTCGATCTCCGGATGCGCCACCGGCGACGTGCAGTCTTGCAGCACGAGCACCTTCTCCAACATGCCCGGCCGACCGCCGAACTCATTCACCAGGTCTTCGACCGTCTCCAACACGCAGTGACTGGAGGCTTCGCCTGCGATCACAGCCAGGTCGGCCGCGGCCAGCATATCCAGCATGGCCTGGTTCTTGCCGCCCTGCGGCGAACCGGGCACATGTATCTCCGGCTGGATGATGGAGTAGTGCTCGGTGCGCGGTTCGCTGCCCTTGATCATCCAGTGCGGCGCGACCCGACGGGCAAGTGAGTGCCACGCCACCGCAGACCAAAGCTCGCCGTCTAGGGTATGGCCGTTGCTGCCGATCAGGGTATGGTACGGCCAGATGGTAAGCTGTTTCTTGGCCTCGACTTCCAGCTCGCGCACATAATGCCGCGACCATTCCGGCTCAGTCAGCGGTCGCCAGCGTCCGGTCGTCACATCCTCGGCCGTGATCACCGTGAACGGCGCCGGATGACGGCCCTCTGCGTCCGCCCACCACACGGGCGAGAAGATCTGGCTCGGCAAATGCGAATCGAGCGAGCAGGTGATCTGCGAGATGACCGCGGCGTTACGGAAAATGAACTCGATCACCCGGCGCAGATCGCCGAGCGCGCCGGGCACATAGAGCGCTCCCTGCTCATGGCAGAAGTCAACCTGCATATCGACCAGCAGAAGATGCACCTGCGGATCGTCGGGGGAGACCGGCGGCAGGCCGGCCTGGATGGCAGCCCGCTCGATCTCCGCCATATCGGGCGCGAACAGCGTGCCGATGCGCTCGGGATCATAGAACGAAGGAAATTCTGTCATGAAACGCCTCTTTCGCCATAGACAGCCGCACATTACGGCGATGCAAAAGACAGAAACGATTGTACGCCAAGATAATGTGTTTTCGACACTAAGTCATCTCGATTATGGCACAATGCCGCGGCCATGTCCAGCGCGGCGGCTTCCATTGTGTCTTTTGCCACGCATTGCACGAACGCAAGAGTGTTCATCACGCGTCGCGCCTTAAGCAGGTAGCTTGGCGGATTCCGTCTGTGCTACAATGGAGCAATCCGGCCGCTCGTAGCGTTTAGCACTAGCGCGCTCAGTTCGTGAGCGGCGAGACGACAACGATCCGCCCGCCCCGAGGCGGAAATCACGGCACGGTAGAGGAAGGCACATTGCAGCGCTTATTGACACGCGAGCACGATGAGCTTTTGCGCCGGGAGCGCGCCCTGCTTGAGGGCCTGCGCGTGCATTTGGCCCGGCTGGACGCCCCAGAGGCCGATCAAGAGCTATTGAAGCGCAGCCTCCAGCAACTTGAGGAATTGTTCTTGCTGGTTGTGGTCGGAGAGTTCAACGCCGGCAAGACCGCGTTCCTCAACGCTCTGTTGGGCGGCAAGATGTTGCCCGAGGGCGTAACCCCCACCACCAGCGAAATCTACGTGGTGCGCTATGGCGAGGAACTGCGCGAGGAAGCCAACGCGGACGAGTACCACATGGTGCGCGCTCCCGTGGAGTGGCTGCACGAATTGAATCTGGTGGATACGCCGGGTACGAACGCCGTCATCCAGCGCCACCAGGAGATCACCGAGCACTTCATCCCGCGCAGCGACCTCGTCCTGTTTGTGACGAGCGTCGAACGCCCTTTCACCGAGAGCGAGCGGGTATTCCTGGAGCATATCCGCGAGTGGGGCAAGAAGATCGTCGTCATCATCAACAAGATCGACCTGGTGCAGAACGAGCAAGAGTTACAAGAGGTGGTCGACTATGTGGCCCGCAACGCGCGCAGCCTGCTGAACCTGTCACCGGAGATCTTCCCGATCAGCTCACGGCTGGCGCTACAAGCCAAGCTGGCCGCCCGCGAGCAGGGCGTCCCCGTAAGCGGCGAGTTGTGGAAGGCCAGCCGCTTCGGCCCGCTCGAACGCTATATTCTCAACACCCTGGACGCAGGCGAGAGGCTGCGCCTCAAGTTCGAGAACCCGCTAGGCGTCGCCGCACGCCTGCTGAAGCAATATAGCGAGCAAATCGACCTGCGACAAGAGGTGCTCAAGGGCGATTTCCATACGCTGGACGTGATCGACGAGCAACTCGAGGCCTACCAGGTCGACATGCGCCGCGACTTCAAGTACCAGAGCAGCCGCGTCGACAACGTGCTCTACGAGATGGCCGAGCGCGGCGACCGCTTCTTCGACGAGATGCTGCGCATCGGGCGCATCTTGGACCTGGTTAACGGCGAAAAGGTGCGCGCCGAGTTCGAGCGCCAGGTGGTGGCCGACACGAGCCAGCAGATCGAACGCCACGTCAGCGACCTGATCGATTGGATGGTGGAGCGGGACTATCGCCAGTGGCATGATGTGATCGACTACCTCAACCGCCGCGCCACCCAGCACGCCGAGCAGATGGTCGGCCAGGTCGGCAGCGAGTTCGAGTTCAACCGCCAGAACATGTTGGCATCTGTGGGCCGCGACGCCCAGCGCGTGATCGAAGGCTATGACCGCGAGGCGGAATCGCGCAAGCTCGCGCAGGAGGTACAGCGGGCCATCATCCAGACCGCAGCCGTGCAGGTAGGCGCGCTGGGGCTGGGCGCGCTCTTGGTGGCCTTGCTCCAGACCACCCTGTTGGACATCACCGGCGTTCTCGGCGCCAGCGCCGTCGCCGCCTTGGGGCTCTATGTGCTGCCCTACCGGCGCTCCAAGATCAAGCTGAACCTGCGCGACAATATCAACGATCTGCGCGCCCAGCTCGACGCCGCGTTGCAGCGCCAGTTCGACAAGGAGCTAGGCGACAGCGTTCAGCGCCTGCGCGAGGCGATTGCGCCCTACACGCGCTTCGTGCGCGTGGAGCGCGAGAAGCTCGAACGCCTGGAGACAGACCTGCAGGAATCGCAGGGAGAAGTCCGTTCATTGCGCAAGATGGCTGAAGCCCTGGCCCCGCTTCCAAAGCCGGAATCTTAGCGCGCCTTTGTAGCGGATCGCATGCTCGTCATGACGCCGGTCATCTCCCTGGCTCCGCTGAACGCCGCAGATCACGCCGCGGCGCTACAGGCGGTCTACCAGGCGACGCCGCACTTTTGGGAGATGTACGGGCTGCCTACCGCACCGGCGGGCCAAGCCATCCGCGATCTGGATGAGGTCGCACAGACGCCGGGCCGCTATCTGTTGGGCATCATCCGCCGCATCGAACCCGCCAATGCACAGGCCGGCGGCGAGCTAATCGGTTTGGCGGATTTCCGGCTCAACTGGCCCGAAGAGCGCATAGCCTACTTGGGCATGCTCATGGTGGCGGAACGCTATCAGCGCCAGGGCGTCGGCTTACAGGCATGGCGGCTGCTCGCTCCCTGGCTGGCAGAGGCCGCCGGCATCCAAACGGTGCGGCTCGGCGTGGAGCAGTTTAACCCAGGCGCGCTCTTGTTCTTTCAGAAGGCGGGCTTCACGCTGACCGGCGGCAGCAGCCGCATCGGCGTGGGCAGCAAGTGGGTGCGGCTGCTCTATATGGAGCAGTCGCTCAAGCAGTCCTCGCCGGCAGACGTGCACAGCACAACGGAATAGGAGACCCTCGACATGAAGCTCACATCACAGCCGCAATGGCAGGCGCTGCTCCAGCATCGGCAAGAAATGGAAGGCGTCCGCCTGCGGGACCTCTTTGCGCAGGATGCGTCCCGCTTTGATCGCTTCTCGCTGCGCTTCGACGACATCCTGTTCGACTACTCGAAGAATCGCATCACCGACCGGACGATGTCCCTGCTGACCGACTTGGCCCGCGCCGTCGATCTTCAGGCGCAGATCGACGCCATGTTCCGCGGCGACAAGATCAACACAACCGAGAACCGGGCTGTGCTCCATGTGGCGCTGCGCAATCGCAGCAACCGGCCCATATTGGTGGACGGGCAAGATGTGATGCCCGACGTCAACCGCGTGCTGACGAAGATGCGCCGCTTCAGCGAAGCCGTGCGCACGGGCGACTGGCGCGGCTACAGCGGCGAGCGCATCACCGACGTCGTCAACATCGGCATCGGCGGCTCTGACCTGGGGCCGAAGATGGCGACGACCGCGCTGACGCCCTATTGCCGCGCAGACCTGCGCACGCACTTCGTGTCGAACGTGGACGGCACGGACATCGCCGAGACGCTGAAGGCCGTGCGGCCGGAGACGACGCTCTTCCTCGTCGCATCCAAAACCTTCACCACCCAGGAAACTATGACCAACGCGCACACGGCGCGCGCCTGGTTCTTGGAAACAGCGCGGGACGAGGCGCACATCGCCAAGCACTTCGTCGCCCTTTCGACCAACGAGGCCGCGGTGCGCAGCTTCGGCATCGACCCGGACAATATGTTCGAGTTCTGGGATTGGGTCGGCGGGCGCTATTCGCTCTGGTCCGCCATCGGACTGTCGCTGGCGATCGCCGTCGGCATGGACCGCTACGAGGAGATGCTGGAGGGCGCGCACCGCGTCGACGAGCACTTCCGCACGACGTCCTTCGAGCAGAACATTCCCGTGATCATGGCGCTGCTCGGCATCTGGTACAACAACTTCTTCGGCGCCGAAACCCACGCCATCCTGCCCTATGACCAGTACTTAGCCCGCTTCGCCGATTACTTCCAGCAGGGTGACATGGAGAGCAACGGCAAAGCCGTCACCAAGAGCGGCGAGTGGACAGACTACAGCACCGGGCCGGTGATCTGGGGTCAGCCGGGCACCAACGGACAGCACGCCTTCTACCAGCTCATCCACCAGGGCACGAAGTTGATCCCCTGCGATTTTCTGGCGGCGGCCCAGAGCCACAACCCGCTCGGCAAGCACCACCCCATCCTGATCTCCAACTACTTCGCACAGACCGAAGCGCTGATGAAGGGTAAGACGCCGGACGAGGTGCGGGCGGAGTTGGCGGCGCAGGGCGCCGGCGGCGAGCAGTTGGAAATTCTGGTCGCGGCCAAGACCTTCCCCGGCAACCGGCCGACCAATTCGTTCCTCTACCGCAAGCTGACGCCGCAGACGCTCGGCTCGCTGATCGCGCTGTATGAGCACAAGATCTTCGTGCAGGGAGCGATCTGGGGCATCAACTCGTTTGATCAGATGGGCGTGGAGCTCGGCAAGGTCCTGGCACAGGCCATCCTGCCGGAGCTTGAGGGAGACGAACCGGTCGCCGGCCACGACGCGTCGACAAACGGGCTGATCAACTACTACAAGAAGCTGCGCTAAACGGTTTGATCGCTTAATCGCACACTGCCATGCTGTGTCCGGGGGGCTCCCAGGCGCAGATACTTCGCCTCCGATACGACCAGATTCTTCAGCTTGCTAACGCTCGCTTCAGAATGACAAACGCTTGGCGGACGAACCAACTTACCTAGCAGGGAGGCTTTTCCCGTTCGGGTTGCCGTGTCAGACAAGAAAGGCGATCCACCGTGATGGATTTTCCAGTTCAATTACAGATGCTCGGAGACATCGTCTTAGCCGCGCTATTGGGCGGCTTTATCGGCTTCGAGCGCGAGTTGCACCGCAAGTCTGCAGGACTGCGCACGCATATGCTGGTGGCCGCGGCGTCGGCCTTCCTGGTGGGCCTCGGCAATATTGTCGTAGCCTCCTTCGCCGGCGTCAGCGCCGAGATTCGCACCGACCCCATCCGCATCATCGAGGCCGTGATCACCGGCGTCAGCTTTCTGGGGGCCGGCTCCATCATTCGCACGCGCGGGCAAAACCACGTAGAGGGGCTGACCACCGCCGCAGCTATGCTATTTGTTGCGGCAGTCGGCGTGAGCGTCGCCCTCTCGCAGTATGTGCTGGCGGTGGGAGCCACCGTGTTTGTGCTGGCCGTGCTGCGCGGCATGAAGTTCATCGACGCATGGACGGTGCGCCGCCGGGAGCGCAAATCCTGAGATTGCTCGCGCAATGCATATTGCCTAGAGAAAAGCCAATGAACAGCCAAACAACGCCGCAACCGCTTGCAACGGGCCGGGTCGACCAACTGCCGCTGACCGTTTTTCGTACAAAAGAGGAACTCGGCCTAGCCGCGGCGCACGCCGCACGCGCCATCCTGCAGGACGCACTGGCGCAGCGGGGAGAAGCAAATCTGATCCTGGCGACCGGCAATTCGCAGTTGACGTTTCTCCACACACTGCGCCGGCTGGACGGGATCGAGTGGCCGCAGGTGCGCATCTTCCACATGGACGAATACGTCGACATCGACCCCGAACACCCGGCCAGCTTTCCGCGTTACCTGCGCCGGCATTTCGTCGACCACATACAACCCGCGGCCTTCCACCCGCTGCCCAGCCGCCCAACGGATATCGAGCAGACGTGCCAGGAGTACGCGGCCTTGTTGCGTCGCCATCCCGCCGACCTAGTTGTGCTGGGCCTTGGCGAGAACGGCCACCTGGCCTTCAACGACCCGCCCTACGCCCTGTTCGACGACCCGGCGTGGGTGAAGCTGGTGCAGTTAGATGAGATCAGCCGCCGGCAGCAGGTGGGCGAGGGCCATTTCCCCAGCCTTGCCGAAGTTCCGACCCACGCCATCACGTTGACCATTCCTGCGCTCCTGGCCGCGCGGCACATCCTCGCGATCGTGCCGGAGGCGCGCAAGGCAAAGGCGGTGCGCGCTTGCCTCACCGAACCGGTAAGCGAAGACCGGCCCGGCTCCATCCTGCGCCGCGTGGACCACGCCCATCTCTACCTCGACCAGGACTCGGCAGCGCTGTTGCAGCTCTAGGGTGCGCAATACGCCCCAATGTTTACAAAATGCAGGACGGTCCCGACGCGCCGGGACCGTCCTGTGTTGCTGTTCGCTATGCGACCGGTTCCGGGGAGAAAAAGCCGGACGCACTGAGTATACGGCTATTTCTGTACGACGGGCAGGAAGAGCGAGCCTGAACCATAGGCGAGGGATGCGCCTTCGGCCACGGGACACTCGACCGAGTGCAACAGATCGGCGTGTACGCCGTAGAAGTTGTTCTCCGGCACGTCGATCGAGAACGAACTGCTAGTCGCAGTCCCCTTCCATGCGAACAGGCCGGGCGCAGGATTGCCGCTAGGCGCAGTCGCATAGTCCTGAATCTTGACATTCTCGCCGGCATCTGCGAACTTCCAGCCGTCATTGAGAGTTATGGCGATCGTGACTTTGCCATCTGCCGCGGCAGAGAAATGCACCGTCCCAGCCTCCATCGTCTGGCCCGCATACAGCTTCACCGTCGAGCCGGCAACGTACGGGGTATAGGTCGCCCAGTTGCCCTTAGTCACATAGCGATTGCCCGCCGCCCACGCCGTCTCATCCTCCCAGCATTCCTCTGTCGGGTCCGGATTCCAGCAGAAGGTGGCGTGGCTGATATCCTTATCCTGATAGCCGTACAAGCCGGTATCTGACTTCACCTGAGGATCATAGAACCAGACATTGGATCCGGTTCCGGCCTTGACGATCACGGCGCCGATCCCGTTCGGGCTGGAGTTCCAGTCAAATACTTTGCCGCCGCTGTTCAGGATCGTGATGATGTTGCTGTGGCCATCTTCAAAAGAGGCTGTATAGCCGCCATCCATGCCATTATATTGGTCCCATTCATCCACCTTGTAGGCATACTTATACTCGCCAATCTGTGCGCACTCAAACGCCGCGTCGCC
>Ga0334887_1001453_pt1 | contig 30609 bp, 28 predicted proteins | sample GraSluR1_MG_10_FD_207217 | JGI IMG/M metagenome (GOLD analysis project Ga0334887, IMG submission 207217) | Sludge microbial communities from methane-producing bioreactor in Wageningen University, Netherlands - Granular Sludge_18_07-R1 | ecosystem: Engineered > Bioreactor > Anaerobic >...
GACGCCGTGCTGGAGGCCCTGATGGAGGGCCTGATCCTGCGCGGCGGTGAGTATCGCCAGGATGCCCTCGACCTGGAGTTCGAGCAGAAGGCCACTGACCTGGAGCGGGAGTGGCAATCGGCCGCAGAAAACGAGAGAGCGTCGCGCACCAAGTTCGCCCAGCGCGCGATCCATCCCCAAGAGGTCAAAGCCCAGGTCGACGAGATCCGCGCCAACCTCGGCACGCACGCGGAGGTGTGCGCGTTCACCGAGCAGGCGCTTGCTGCCCTCAAGGCCACCATCAAGACGACGCCGCGCGGCTTCACCGCCGCCACCAACCCGTTGCCGGGCGGCCTGCTGGACGCTCTACCACCGGGCCGCGAGGGTGGACTCACCTTCGTGCGTGACTTCCCCGTCGCCAAGGGCGAGAACGTGCTGCATCGCACGGACGCCGCCGTCGAGGCCATCGCCTCCTACGTGCTCGAGTCGGCGCTCGACCCGACCTTGCCGGCCGCCGCCCGGCCTGCCCGCCGCTGTGCGGTCGTCCGGACGGCTGCGGTCGACACTCGCACCACGCTGCTGCTCGTCCGCTACCGATTCCACCTGACTTTACCGTCACGCGCTGGTGAGCGGATGGCGGTCGCCGAGGACGCCGCCACCCTCGGGTTCACCTCCCGTGATGGTGTCCTGTCGTGGCTGGAACCCGACGAGGTCGGCGCTCTGCTGGAGGCTCCGCCCTCGGGCAACGTAGCCAACCCCCAGCAGTACCTGGCTTCGGCCCTGGCTCAGCTGGCGCGCGTGCGGGAGCATCTGGACGCTCACGGTGAGGCGCTCGCCGAACAGATTCGTGCTTCGCACCGGCAAGTGCGGGCGTCGTCCGGTGGTGTGCTACGCGGGCTGGGGGTCCGGGCCGAGAGCCCTCCGGATGTGCTGGGTGTGTATGTGTTCGTTCCAGTACTGAAGGGTTGAGAGCATGGCAGCCGAGTCGTTCGTGGGGGTTCGGGTGGCAGGAGGTCTGCTGCCCGCAGAGCTGTTGTCGCGGATCGCGGCGGGCGAGTTGGCCGGGCAGACGTCTGGGGACTACCACCTGGCTCCCGGCGAGACCGTTCGTGAGGCGGCGAACCGCGCGTGGGCGTACCTAACCGGCGTATGGGCGACCTATCGGCAGGCGGCCGAGAAGCTCCCCGAGTCGGACCGCGGCACCACGCTGACCCGCGAGCGGTGGCTGCTGATCCTGCTCCGCGAGCTGGGTTACGGGCGGGTACCCACCACCCCCGCAGGTGGTCTGGCTGCCGGCGATAAGCGACTGCCAATTTCGCACGTGTGGGAGTACGTGCCGGTGCACTTGCTGGGGCACCGGATCGATCTGGACCGGCGCACGGTAGGTGTGGCGGGCGCGGCCACATCATCGCCGCAGTCGATGGTGCAGGAATTGCTCAATCGCTCTGACGCCAACCAGTGGGCAATCCTGAGCAATGGCCTGACGCTGCGGCTGCTTCGGGATTCGACGTCGCTGGTCGGCTCCGCCTACATCGAGTTCGACCTGGAAGCCATCTTCGACGGCGACCTGTTCGCCGACTTCCTGCTGCTGTTCAGCTTGTGCCACCAGTCACGGCTGGAGGTGCGCGATCCCGAGAAGGGGCCGGCGTCCTGCTGGCTGGAGGCGTGGCGCACCGAGTCGCTCGAGTCCGGCTCGCGAGCCCTCAACCAGCTCCGCGACGGGGTAATCCAGGCGATCACCACGCTCGGCACCGGGTTGCTGGGGCACCCGGCGAACACCCAGTTGCGCGACGGGCTCGCCGACGGCAGCCTGCGCATCGAGGACGTCAACCACGGCCTGCTGCGGGTGGTATACCGGCTGCTGTTCACGTTCGTCGCCGAGGACCGCGGCCTGCTGCTCGCTCCGGACGCCGACCCGGCAATCCGGCAGCGCTACCGCGATTACTTCTCGACAGAGCGCATGCGGCGCACGGCCCGACGTCGGCGCGGCACCCGGCACACCGACCAATGGCGTGCGCTCAACCTGGTCTGGGACGGCCTCGGCTCGGTCGATGGACGCCCCGAACTCGGCCTGGTCGGCATCGGTGGCCTGTTCGAACCCGGCGCCCTCGACCTGTTCCGGGGCTGCGACCTGTCGAACGATGCACTACTGCGGGCGGTCCGATACCTGAGCCTGGTCGAGGAGCCCGGCTCGAAGATGAAGCGCGTCGTCGACTACCGACACCTGGGCGCAGAGGAACTCGGCTCCATCTACGAGGCGCTGCTGGAGTTCGTGCCCTCGTGGGACGCCGGCCGGCGGGAGTTCGAGCTGCTGTCCGCCGCAGGCAACGACCGCAAGTCGACGGGCTCGTACTACACGCCCACCTCCCTGATCGACTGCCTGCTGGACTCGGCACTCGATCCGGTGCTCGACCGCGCCGAGCGCGAACCCGACCCCGAGGCGGCTCTGCTGGCGCTGACCGTGTGCGATCCTGCCTGCGGCTCGGGGCATTTCTTGGTGGCAGCTGCGCGCCGGATCGCCAAGCGAGTCGCGGCCATCCGGACCGGCGACCCCGAGCCACCGCCCGAGCGGGTCCGGGAGGCCCTTGGTGATGTCGTCGGACGCTGCATCTACGGCGTAGACCTCAACCCCTTGGCCGCTGAGCTGGCCAAGGTGTCGCTGTGGTTGGAGACCCTCGACCCAGGACGCCCGCTGGCGTTCCTGGACGCCCAGATCAAGGTCGGCAACTCCCTGATCGGCGCCACCCCCGCACTCGTGGCGCAGGGGGTGCCCGATGAGGCATTCGCGGCGCTGGAGGGCGACAACAAGAAGATCGCCACGGCCCTGAAGAAGCAGAACAAGACCGAGCGCTCCGGGCAGGACGTCCTGTTCGGCGACGACGATATCGCGCTGACCCTGGACGCCGCCATTGCCGGCGATCTGAGCGCGCTCATCGGCGGTGGCCGCCCCACGTCCCTGGCCGACATTCACGCCCGCCAGCAGCGGCTCAAGGCGGTTGAGGCCAACCCTGGGCTGCAACAGCAACGGCTGGTCGCGGACGCCTCGTGCGCCGCATTCGTCTGGCCGAAGCAGCCGGGCGGACCCAAGGCCATCACCGACCGGAGCCTGCGGACCCTCGCAAGCGGCGAGTCGTTGCCCGAGGCCACGCTGGCCACTCTGCAAGAACTCGCCACCGAGTATCGGTTCTTCCACTGGCACCTTGAGTTCCCACATCTGTTCCGCCCCGGCGGACCAGCCGATGGTCCGGGCTGGAGCGGCGGCTTCGACGTGGTGCTCGGTAACCCGCCATGGGAACGCGTCAAGCTGCAGGAACAGGAGTTCTTTGCCGTCCGAGATCCGCAGATTGCCGCCGCGCCCAACGCGGCCGCCCGCAAGCGCCTCATTCAAGCCCTCGAGGTTTCCAACCCGTCGCTGCACGACGCGTACCTGGGTGCGTTGCGTCGCGCCGCCGGCGAATCGCATTTGCTGCGGGTCTCGGGCCGCTATCCGTTGACCGGACGCGGTGACATCAACACCTACGCCGTATTCGCCGAGGCATGCCGGAACCTCGTGAACGACCGAGGCCGCATGGGGATCATCGTGCCGACGGGCATTGCCACAGACGCCACAACGCAGTTCTTCTTCAAGGATCTGGTGCAACGGGGCAATCTGGCAAGTCTGTACGACTTCGAGAACGCCAAGCCGCTGTTCGAGGGAGTGCACCGCTCGTTCAAGTTCTGTCTGCTCACTCTCACCGGCCGGGACGAGCGCGCTGCCCAAGCGAAGTTCGCCTTCTTCGCCCACGACCCATCCGACTTGCTCAAGGGCGAGGCGCGCTTCGAGCTCACCCCTGAGGAGATCCAGCTTCTTAATCCCAACACGGGCACATGCCCCATCTTCCGGACCCGGCGGGACGCCGAGATCACCCTCGGCATCTACCGGCGCGTCCCCGTGCTCATCAATGAGAACGACCCGATCAACGGAAACCCGTGGGGCATCAAATTCATGACGATGTTCCACATGTCCAACGACTCGCACCTCTTCCATACCCGCGATGAGCTCGAGGCCGACGGCTGGACACTGAACGGCAACGTCTTCGAGCGCTGCAGCGATGGGGGGGGGGTAGCTCGAATGCTGCCTCTGTTTGAAGCCAAGATGATTCACCTTTACGACACCCGCTGGGCGACCTACGAACCGGACGGGTCGACTCGGCCGATGACCGAGGACGAGAAGGCGAACCGCCTCTACCCGATGCCTCGCTACTGGGTGCACGAGGCCGACGTCGATCGCAAAGTCCAGGGCCGCTGGGACAAGAACTGGTTCTTCGGTTGGCGTGACATCTGCCGTGCAACCGATGAACGGACCAGCATCTCGACGTTGCTCCCACGTGTCGCGTTGGGGAACAAGATCCCCATCGCTATGCCCGATTGCTCCTTGGATCAGGTTGCGATGCTTCAAGCGACTCTGTCGTCCTTCGCCCTCGACTTCGCGGCACGCCAGAAGCTCGGCAGTATCACCATGAATTACTTCGTGTTCATGCAGCTTCCCGTTCTTCGTCCTGACGCGTTCGCCCGGTCAGACCTGCCAGTGTGGGGCGGTCTCCCCGCATGGCTGTCGCAGCGCGTGGACAGGCTCAACGGGTGGATCCCGGACGAGCAAGAACGAGCCCGGGTGCGAGCCGAACTCGATGCGCTGATGTTCCACGTCTACGGACTCACCCGGCCTGAAGTGTCGTACGTCATGGATACGTTCCCGATCGTGAAGCGCAAGGACGAGGCCGCCTTCGGGACATACCAGACCAAGGACCTGATCCTGTCCGCCTACGACGCGATGGCCGAGGCGAGATCCTCGGGCCGCACCTACCAGCCACCCTGGTCCCAGGAGGTTCACAGATGACGCAGACGGTGGAGCGCATGCTGCCGCTCTACGAGGGCAAGATGGGACTCCTTTACGACCACCGCTACGCCTCCTTCAGCGGAGTCGGGGACACCGACATCGAGCAGAACCAGGAGCGCCAGGACGATTCGCTCGTTCTCCCACGCTACTGGGTTCGCGAAGAAGTGGCCGCCGATAGGCTCGCGAGACGCACTTGGGGATCCGAGGCCGCCCTGCTCGGCCACCGCCGGGTCGCGCGCAATACCGACGAACGCACCATCATCGCGAGCTTCATCCCGTTCGGCGCGGCCTCCTACGGGTGGATCCTCAGTGCTGGCCCAGACGCGCGGGCGCTGACGCTCCTCATCGCTCAGTACAACTCCTTCGCACTTGACTACATCCTTCGACAGTTCTTGTCGCAACCGTCGATCCCTCAAGGCACCTTCGGGCAGTTGCCTACTCTCCCGCCCGAGGCGTTCGAGAGGCTGGACACGCTGGTCGGGAGCGGAGCTGACTGGGTCATTGATCGAGTGGCCATACTTGTCGGCTCGGGCACCGAGATGCACTCACTCATCCGCGAGTTGGGCCGAGACGACTTTCTCCCTGTGGAGTGGGATCAGGAGCGCCGCGTCGCGTGTCGAGTGGAGCTCGACGCAGCGATGTTCCTGCTCTTCGACATAGCGCGAGCCGACGTAGAGCACATCATGGACACTTTTCCGATCGTGAAGCGCAAGGATGAGGCCGCCTTCGGCTCGTTCCGGACGAAGGAGCTCATCCTCGACGTCTATGACGCGATGCAGGCCGCGATTGACGAAGGATGCGCCTACCAATCACCCCTCGAAACGGACGAGGAACTGTCCACCCCAGCAAAGAAGCGAGAGAGCGTTCCATGACAGAGCCCCAGCACGTCACCGCCGATGAACCGCGAGCGTGGGTGATTCGAGCAGGCCGACTAGGCGAGGCCGAGTCCTCGAATTTGGCCCTCGGGCGAGCAACGATCGGATGGGCCGAGGTGCCCGACATGTCCGATCTGACGTCGCAGCAGCAGATTCGCGACCGCATCGATTCTCTCTCCCCTGATGCGCCTGCCCAGACGCGAGGCCTCACGGCACGGCAACTTTGGGCTTTTCGTGGAGTCATCCAGCCCGGGGATGTTGTGGTGCTCCCCCTGAAGACGCAGCCCGGCATGATCGCCCTTGGGCGTTGCGTGGGCCCATACAGCTATGACGAGACCGCCCCCGACACGGCGCGCCACTTTCGACCGGTGGAATGGATGCCTGCTCTTGTATCGAAGGGTTCGCTCCAGCCCGACCTGGACGCAATGGTCAACGGGGCGATGACGGTCTTTGAAGTCGAACGAAACGACGCTGCGTCCCGACTGCGCTTCGTTGCCGACCACGCCGAAGATCCAGGTTTCGGTTTCGGAGAAGGGGCGCAAGAACCGGTCCGACGTTGGCTGCTGTACCGCGAAGCCCTTGACGTGCTCGCCGCGGAGAGCCCACTTCGCCGGGGTGACGTTCTGGCGCGCGTAGGTCAACGGTTGTCGCATCAGCTCTCCGATTACGAGAGGGCGACTTTTCGCGCCGGGGATGAGACACGGCGCTGGGAGAACAACCTCACCTGGGGCACCACCGACATGGTCGCCGCAGGTTGGATGACCAAGACACGCGAAGGCTGGGCGATCACAGACGGCGGTCGGGAAGCCCTCGCGTCGCATCCTGACGGTGCGGGCCTCGACATTGACTCCGCGCGCGCCTACCGGGACCGGTTGAAGGCCCGAAAGACCGACACTGGTAACCAGACCGGCTACGCCCAGATCCTCGAAGCGGCACTGGAGCTTCTCGAACCGGGCCAGTGGACGACCTACGGCGAGTTGGCTGTCGTGGCGGGTACGAACGCCCAGACGGTCGGGAACTTCATGAACAAGACCGCCGCCGACGGGGCGCACAGAGTCCTTGGGAAGGACGGCCGGCCCGCGATCGGCTTCGCCTGGTCCGACGGACGCGCCGACAACGTGCGCGACGTTCTGGACGTTGAGGGCGTCCAGTTCGACGAGTCAGGAGCGGCGAGCGAGGGCCAGCACGTCCGCACCGAGGACTTCCGCGCCTTCTTGGAGGAGAAGGGCGTTCTCGTCGCGCTGCCGCGGCGCGCGTGGCTGGTGCGGGGTTCGTCGGTGGACGGTCAAGACCTCGTCCCAAGCTGGCGCCAGGACGGCTTCGCGTCACTGCGGGCGTCCAAGCTCCGCGAGGTTGAACCGGGGATCGGGCGTTCGGAACTGAAGGCGATCGTGGACGAGGACTACTCGCAGACCTCGTACGCCGCCAAAGCGGCGAAGCTGGACGAGTTCCACGCCTTCCTCTCGCGCATGCAAGTGGGTGAACTCATCACGACAACCAGCCAGGGACAGCTGTACCTGGGCCGCATCGCCGGGCAGGTGGAATACGTTCACTCGGCCGGCGGATTGTCTAACCTGCGCCGGACTGTGGACTGGGCGCCTGAGGGGTTCGATTACGGTGACCTGGCCAGTGAGATCAAGGCGCGACTTCAGGTGCAGTACGACGTGGTGGAGATGACCCAGCAGTTGGATCTGCTGGAGAAGCTGCTCGCGGTGCAGACCGCGGTCGTCGAGGATGATGAGCCGCCCGCCCCGCCGGTCGTCGCGCGCGAGCTGACCCTGCCGGACGCGACCGACGAGCTCGCTGTCAAGCTCAACGTGGATCGGGCGTGGTTGCAGGAGTGCGTCGACCTGCTGCGAGACCGGCCCCAGCTGATCTTCTACGGCCCGCCGGGCACGGGCAAGACGTTCATCGCCCAGCACCTCGCCGCGCACCTGGGCGGCGACAACGTGAGGCTGGTCCAGTTCCATCCGGCCTACTCCTACGAGGACTTCTTCGAGGGCTACCGGCCGCTGGAGGAGGGCGGGTTCAAGCTCAAGCCCGGTCCGTTGCGCAAGACCGTGGACGCCGCGCGGGAGAGTCCCTCGACCCCGTACTTCCTGATCATCGACGAGATCAACCGCGGCAACTTGGCGAAGATCTTCGGGGAGTTGTACTTCCTTCTCGAGTACCGAAGCCAGAACGTCGACCTGCTGTACGCCACCGACGATGACATCGGGTTCACGCTGCCGGAGAACGTGTTCATTATCGGCACGATGAACACCGCCGACCGGTCGATCGCCTTGGTGGACGCGGCCATGCGGCGCCGGTTCGCGTTCGTGCCGTTGCACCCGTCCGAGCCGCCCACCAGCGGCGTGCTGCGAAGGTGGCTGGCGGCGTCCGAACTCGAGGTGGCGATCGCGGACCTGCTGGAAGAGTTGAACCGGCGGATCGAGGATCCCGACTTCAAGATCGGGCCTTCGTACTTCATGCGGAAGGCCGTGCACGAGCCGGGCGGTCTGGAACGCGCGTGGCGGACCGCGATCCTGCCATTGTTGGAGGAGCACCACTACGGCGACGGCACCGACGTCCGTGCCCGGTACGGGATGGACGCGATCCGTGCCCGGGTGGGCAGCCGGTTGGCTTCCGACCAGGCGGGGAGTGGTGGTGGCGAACCCGCTAATCCTGCGTGAGGGTGACCCTCCGCAGTTGGTGGAGTTGCGGCGCCCGGTCGCAGACGCGTTGGCTGCGGCGGGGGTCGTCCAGGTCGTCCTCACAGATCGTCCGGGGTGGTGGGAGATGACCCCGGGCACGCAGATCGGGGTCGTCAGCGTGGCCGGGTTGCAGGTGGTGATCGAGCCGAAGATCGACATCAACCGGCTGGTGTTCCTGATGGGGTACGCGCGGCGCCCGGACTTCTGGCGTGATGACCGGGTGCTCCTGGACGCCGACGCCGACCTGCCGGAGGCGCTGGCGGACGCCTTCGTGCGGCTGGCGAAACGGGCGCTAGACCAGGGGCTGCTCAAGGGCTACGTGACCGTGGACGAGACCTTGGCGGTCTTGCGGGGCCGGGTGCGCGAGGCGGACCAGTTGCGGCGACGGTGGGGGCGGAGCATCCCGCTGGAGGTGCGCTACGACGAGTTCACCGTGGACATCGCCGAGAACCAGTTGCTGTTGGCGGCGGTCGAGCAGTTGTTGCGGACACCGCGGGTCGGCGTCCGGCATCGGGCAGGGTTGCAGCGGTTGCGGCTGCAGTTGGCGGATGTGACCGCACCTGGGCGGGGCGGCGTCCGGCCTGTGTGGGTGGCGTCGCGGTTGAACGCGCGGTACGTGCCGGCGCTGGAGTTGGCGGAGTTGGTGCTGGCGGGACGGTCGTTCGAACAGCGGGTGGGCGACCTGCTGGTGTCGGGGTATCTGTTCAACATGGCGACGATCTTCGAGGACTTCGTCACGGTTGCCTTGCGGGAGGCGTTCAAGCCGCTCGGCGGGCGTTCGCGGTTGCAGTACCGCACCCACCTGGACGAGGCCGAAGCGGTGCCGGTGCGTCCGGACTTCGTGTGGTCGGACGCCGGCGTTCCGCGGGTGGTGGTCGACGCCAAGTACAAGGCCGAGAAGCCCAGCGGATTCCCGCAGGCCGATCTCTACCAGATGCTTGCCTACTGCACGGTGCTTGGGTTGCCGGTCGGTCATCTGGTGTACGCCAAAGGCAACGAGGACGCCCGCGCGCACGTCGTCCGGCGCTCAGGCGTCCGGATCGTCACGCATGCCCTCGACCTGGATGTGGAGCCGGCCGAGTTGCTGGCCACGATGGCGGAGCTGGTCGACGCGATGGTCCTCTCGACGGAGCCTGAGCCGTTTGTCGCTGGCTAGGTGCTCGAAGACCGTCGCCACGAATTGAGGTCTCCTGCTGGTCAAGTTGCCCTGATGTCACCCCACCACACCGAGCATCTGGGCCAACAGGATCTTTGCGACCATCGCCGTGGGACCCGGTGCGAGTTGAACTACACGGCCAACAATCAGGCTCGGGCTGGTGCTTATCCGCAAATCAGGACGCAGGTTGGAGGTTCAGTTGGCGGCCAGGCGCCAAAGCTTGCAGGCGGGTCGTCGCAGAGTGCTTCTCACGGCGACCCACCTGCGGGCTGGAGCTACCGGGTTGTTGCCGCCAGCGCCGCCGCGATCACCTCGGCGACCTCCTCGGGGCTTGCGGTCAGCAGGGTCTGGTAGGTCCCGTCCTGTGCAGGAGCCCAAGCATGGTGGCGAGCAGGCCTACCTGGTTCTCCGCGTCCGTGACCAGAGGCCACACCGTCAACCTGACATCCAGCGTGCGGGCCGGATCGTCCATCGCCTGGAATCCCACGGCGCGGTCGTTGCGGCACACGACGAGGCCCGGGTGCGGACATGTTCTGGATCGATGTGCGGAATCGCGATACGGAAACCGCCGAAGTCGACTCCGGTCGGGAACTTCGCCTCCCGGTCCAGGAGTGCGGGAAGAAAGCTGTCACCCACGAGCGCCTTGGCACGTAGTTCTTCGGCCACATGGGCCATCAGCGATTCGCGGCTGCTGTCGTGCGCATCGATCACGGTCAGTACTGGCTGGTCAGGCATGGCTGCGTGTCCTTCGTCGAGTTGGTTCGCGGAAGCCGAGCGTGTGGTCCCGCAAGCTGTTCACCTGGCGCTCGTTGACGCCGAGCGAGGCGGCCAGCTGCGCGGCATCGCTGCGGATCCATAGGCCGGCGTGCGCCGGCATCCACGTCCGGTCGTCGGCCACCCGTGCGACTACCGGTTCGAGCTGTTCGACAAGGTCGGTCGGGGACATCCGGTATGCACGGTTGCCCAGCTTCTTCAGATGAGTGGTGATCGCGGCCAACGCTGCGGAGTTAGTGCGCTGGCCGATGAATATCGTCGCCATCCAGGCCAGCAGAGGCAGCACGATCAGTCCGAAGTGATCGGAGTAGAAGGTGGTGAAGTCTCGCCATCAGGGGATCAGGGTGTCCAGCCAGGCCTCGATCATGCTGGTGCCTCCGTTGGTATGGGTGCCTGCGTTGGCGTGAGTGTCTCCGTGGACGCGGGCTCGTCCTCGGTGATGTACAGGTGCTTGTCGTCGGTGCCCGCATCCGTGCGGCAGCCGGACCCAGGACGAAGCTAAAATCCTCGGCACAACTCGAGTCAATGGAGCGCACCTGCGCAGATGAGCAACATCTGATCGGGGATATTGCGGCTCTTGTGAACGGTCATTTCGACGACGATGTCAGATGCTGCTCCGCTTGCAGGAAGCCGCTCTTTGCTCATATGAGCAACCTCTGTGGTGGGCTCCTACATTTGGTGATTGCTCTCTTAGAGTTGGCGCAGAAGGCAAAGGAGGCGATCGATGCCCAAGCAGACGGCGGACTACGAAGAGCAGATGCTCCGGGCAGCGGAGCTGTACTACTACGGCGACTACACGCAGGCCGAGGCAGCCGAGAAACTCGGCGTCACCCGGTGGACGGTTGGCCGGCTTCTCGACGATGCCCGCAAGACCGGCATCGTCCGCATCGTCATCGACCACCCGAGAGCCCGCCGGCACGAGTTGGAGGTGCGCCTGAGGCAGGAGTACGGCCTGCGCGAGGTGATCGTGCTGCCTTCCCAACCCAGTTCAGCGATCACCCTCAGGTCGGTCTGCTCGGCGGCAGCGATGCACCTGGCGTCGATACGCCCGAGCGTCCGCCGGATCGCGGTCAGCTGGGGACGCACCGTCGCGGCCGTCGCCGCCGAACTCCCCAACGGCTGGACACGCGGAATCGAGGTCGTGCAAACCAATGGCGGTCCCACCGTGACCCAAGGCAATCCGGTCGGAGAGTCGCTGTACGCGCTGGCTGAGAAAGGTGGCGGTTCCGTTCGCAGTCTCGCGGGGCCGACGATCCTCGAGGACGCGAGGGTCGCCCGGCTGTTGCGCTCCGACGGATCGATCGCGGGCACGCTCAAGGCGGCAGAGGCATGCCGCGTGATGCTGTACTCGCCGGGCAGCGTGAGCCCGGACGACTCGGTTCTTGTCCGGTCCGGCTACCTCTCCGCCGAGCAGATGCGGCTCATGGAAGAGTCCGGCGCGGTCGGCGACGTGATGAGTCATTTCATCACGATCGACGGGAGCATCGCCGATGCCGGCCTCGACGCCCGCACGCTCTCGATGAACCTCGACGCCGTTCAGCGTTGTCCCAACGCAATAGTCGTCGCGGCAGGCGCACGCAAGGCACTGGCCACCAGGGCAGCGGTGACCGCCGGGCTGTGCACCACGCTCATCGTCGATGGCGTCATCGCCACTGCGCTGCTGGAAGCGCATCCACAGACCCATGAAGAAGACCGTCGGAACCTGACCCGTACCGACACGCCCACACATCCCGAAGAACGAAAGGAACTCTCATGACTACGATCGCGGTGCTCGGCGCAGGCGTCATGGCCTCTGCCCTTACCAACCCGGCTAGGGACAACGGCCACGAGGTCCGCCTGATCGGCACCCACCTCGACGACCACATCATCGATTCGATCAAGGCCACCCGGGTACATCCGGTCCTGAAGGTCGCTCTGGACGAAAACGTGCAGCCCTACTACTTCACCGAGGCAGCCCAGGCGGTCGCCGGCGCGGACGTCGTGATGGTCGGCGTCAACTCCTTCGGCATCGATTGGGCTGGCGAGCAACTCGCCCGCTTGCTGGAGCCGGGGCAGAAAGTGCTGGTCATCACGAAGGGATTGCAGGCCGACGCCGACGGCACGCTCCGCATCCTGCCTCACGTTCTGCAGCGAGCGGTCGGCCCGATCGCCGATCGCGTCACCTGGTCGGCCATCGTCGGGCCGTGCATCGCCGGTGAACTGGCGGTCCGTCGTCCCAGCTGCGTGGTTTTTGCCGGTGAGGATCGGGCCTCGCTCGACTTCCTGGCCGAGCTCTACGGCACCGACTACTACCATGTGTGGACCTCGACCGACTTCGTCGGTCACGAGGTCGGGGCCGCCACCAAGAACGTGTTCGCTTTCGCGCAAGGGTTCGCGCACGGCATCTTGACCGCCAAGGGCGAACTGGACGCGCCGTACGTGATGTTCAACTTCTCGGCCGCACTGTTCGCCGAGGGGTCGCGGGAGATCCACCAGTTCATCGAGCTGATCGGCGGCGACCCGAAGACCGCCGACGGGCTCGGCGGGGTGGGCGACATGTTCGTCACCTCGATGGGCGGCCGCAATGTAAAGGCAGGCCAGTACGTCGGTGCCGGGATCCCGTTCTCCGAGGTACGCGGCGTCCACATGAAGGGGATCACGCTCGAGGGCGTGGCCGCAATCGGTGTCGTCGGGGAGGCGTTGGAGCGGCTGACCGAACGCGGCGTGATCGAGCCGAGCGACTTCCCGTTGGTGAGGTTCCTGTACGACGTCGTGGCACATGACGCCCCGATCGACGTGCCGTGGACGCGATTCTTCGGCGGCCTGCAGCCGCGTCGTCTGGCCTCGGCGGGCCAGCGGTAGTCGATTTCTGGTTCCCTCCCCCGGGGTAATCCGGATCCGACGCGCGGGCGGACCGGCCGGGCGCCCAGCCACAGTCACGGTGGCGGGAGTAGGCGCGGCCGGACTGCTGCGGACATGCTGAAACCCCCTCCGATTTGGGTATCGACCCTAATCGGAGGGGGTTTCGCGTGCTGTGCGCGAGAGAGGAGTTGAAGCTCTCTTCTGTCAGTCGATAATGACCCCCTGACAAGGAGTTATGATGAGCCTTCGCCATGTCGTCACCTTGTCGTGGGGAATACGTGGGGATTCGATCCGAACCCGAGATCCGCGCGGATCTGGGGTCCATCGCTGCCCTTCAGCATAGGCGGGGCCCGCCCCGGGATCACTGGCGAGCCAGCGGATCGGGACGCGTGCAGGTTCGGCTCCCTCCTGGGCGCCGTGAGGCCTGGCAAGTCCGACACCGACCGCTCGCAGCAACAAGAAGGCGCGGGCAACGTTCCGCTTGAGATCGTGCAAGCGCCGCGTCGACGACGAAACCTTGTCGCAGGGGCTTGGTGAGCAGAGCTCGTCCATCGCGATCGTCATGGTAAGCGGCCCACTGAGGGGACCAGCGCCGGCGAAGGCACGATCGGCGGCTCCGGGGTGATGGCCCGGCCGACGGAGACTGCCTCCCAGCGCGTGGGGTCCGTCTGAACTCGGATGTCACCCTCCAGAGCATCGAGCGCCGAATCGGTGATGGTCGGAGCCGGCTGAGTGGTCCGAAGAATGAGGTCTGCGGCGCCAATGACACGCTGGCCTGTGCTGCGGAGGATGTCGGCGAGGTCACGCTGCTCGGTCACCGCGTTGAGGGCCCAGCCAGCGACGTAGTTGAAGGTGTACTGGCTGGAGTCGAGCCCGTGGGCGCTGGTCACCATGTACGCGACCGATTCGGCCTCGACTTCGAGGATCCCCCGACAGTCGCGGGCCTGCTGGTCTGGGTGGAGGATCACGTGACCGGCTTCGTGGGCGAGGGTCTTGACGGCCTGGGCGTCGTCGACGTCGTCGCGAACCATGACGAGCCGCTGGCCGAAGTCGGTGTAGCCGTTCGGCCCGCCGAGGTCCGCGCCTCGACGTACGTCGAATCCCCGTTCCTCGAGGAGGCCTTGGAGGCGGTCCCACAGTCCAACGGGGGCTTGCCCGGTCAGGAGGGTGGCCTCGCCGATCTTGGGGTCAGGCAGAGGAGGACCGTCCGTCTGGCGGATGTCGAACACCGTGACGGGCTTGGTCGCGAGCACGTGGGTCCGGTGCAGGACGTGTCCGTGCTCGTCGCGCACCGGTTGGCCGGCGTCGTCGAGGCGGGGTTCCCGGCGCGTGATCGGGGCGAGGACCTTGATACCGGTCTCGCCGCGGCGCACCTGGCGTCCCATGGCCTTGAACGCTTGGTAGCCGGCGACGTGGGTGGCCTGCGGGTCCTGCAGCATGATCAGCAAGGAGTTCCCGAACGAGTAGCGGTGGAACTGGCTGGAGAACTTCAGCCATGCCTGCCAGGCCTGCGGGTCGTTGAGGGCGAGGATGCCGTCGCTCAGCTGGGCGTGAAGCTTGTCCAGCGTGGCCTTTCGAGCCTCTGCGGCTGCGGCCCGATCGGACTCACTGACCGACCTCCGGTACCCGGCCATCAGCCGCGGCCTTCCCGAAGGGCGGTGACGTGGTCGAGGATCGCCTCGACCGCCTCAGCAGGTGCGCCGGAGTCGGCAAGTTGCCTCGCCTGTAGGAGGAGGTCCTCGACGAGGAGCAGGACATCTGGGACCAGACGTTCGAGTTCGCTCACGGCCGGAACCCCGCGATCGGGAGGCTGAGCCCGCTCTGGGGGCCGTCCTCGGGAGCGCGACAGGGGTCGCGGTGGACCGCTCGCCGCCCGCTGGCGTCGGACGCCGCGGCCAGATCCGATTCGCGGGGTCGATGAACTTGGACGGGGTCGACGTCGAAGTCGATCTCGCCGTCGCGACGTCCGGTGCCGGCCTCGACGAGCAGAGCCCGCGCGAGGGCGAGGTTGGCAGCCGCCTCGTAGGCAGCGGATGTCGTTCCCGAACGGGCGAAAGCCCGGAGTCCCCGGCGGACGTCGCGCGTCTCGCAGTAGTCCTTGGCGATCTCGTCGGACGCATTGACGTGGACGCCGTGGGTGTCGGTCCAGTGGAGCCGCAGCAGTGCTCCGGTGACGGGGCGGTGGGGCTCGGTGGTCATGGCGGCCTCCTGTCGACGAGCGTGCGAAGACGACACGCCACATAGCGGACGGCCACTCTGTCTCGTGGACAGCAGCCACCTACAACATCACCATGGATTGACTAAGCGTCGGCCAGCGGGACTGGGGTGAGCGCGTCGCCCCCCGCGTCAGTGGTCATCCCGAGCCACTCAGCGGCGCGCAGGGGGTCTCACCATCGCCACAGCTTTTCGCTTCGGCGCAACGCGTCGAAAGCTGGGCGGTTCCCATGATATTGCCTGGGGAAGGTCAGTCCAGGTCTGCTGGAGCGGCAAGGGAGCAGCCTCGCTCCACACTCCCGAACCCGGCAGGCCGGTGGCTCCCACTCCAGGCATGATCAGCCACGGACGAGGCAAGCCCCGGCGCCGATCGGTCCCAAGGTGATCTTGAAATCGGCGCGGGTGCCTACCACAGAGGGTGAGGCGCCCGCGCAGTCGTCTCTCAACGAGCGACACAGCACCGAGGCCAGGCTTGGCCTTGGCTCGCCGGACATCCCACAAAGCAACCACCCCCGCAAGTGCGGGCGGGAGAAGCCGGGCAACACATGAGCATCACCACTCCAGCGGAGCGTCGGGGACATTCCCCACTCAAGCGGACAGGATTGGACTGAGAGAGGAAGAACCTGCATCGCTGCTAACCTTGGTCCGGGAGACAGGTTGGAGTTGCTATGGAGACTGGCGTTACTTACGACAACGTCTACTTCCTGTTCGTGGACGCCTCGGGCCACTCCTCCGTCGTGCGAAGTAATCCACGCGACGTCGCAGGAGAAGCCTATGACCTCCTTGAACGGCGGATCAGAGAGCGCATTGAGTCGGTGCAGCTTCGACGCAGATGTGGAGAGGCAACACTCTGGACTTGGCAGGGAGACGGCGGGCTAATCGTGATCCACGACGCGACCGAGTCTGTGGCCCTCAAGACCGCGCTGGACATCGGTCGGCAGCTTCTCAAGCTTGATCTCCCCAATCTTCAAGGCGAATTCTCGGCGCGCGAAGTCAAAGGCGAACTCCATCTCCGTCTGTCGCTGCACAAAGGAGCGATCAGATACACAGATCCGAACCGGACAGGCTCAATACATTCCTCGGACCTCAACTTCGCAGCGCATCTGGAGTCCGCTACTCCAGCAGACCATCTCACCATTTCCAAACAAGTGCACGATGTATTGCCAGCGGACGACGAAACGTTCACGGAAATGGGGACGTTTGAAGGCGTCCGCGTCTTCGCCGCATCTCCCTTCTACACCCCGTCCGAGAGTTATCGAATCTGGCTAGGCAGCAACGGCCTTGGCTCGCAAGCAAAATTCTCACCAATGCTTCACGAACGCCCGAGCGCGCTCGAAAAGAGCCGGCTGATTCGCGCCGCCTCAGAAGTCGTCTTCGACTTGGGCACAGCCCTCAACACATGTTCGAATTACCTAGTGACCACGGAAAGGCCAGCGCACTACCGCTTAGCCGTCGAAGCCCTGCTGGCAAAGGATGCAGAGTATCGCTGCTACCTGCTACATCCATCGTCACCCGACATTGGAGCGGTGGCCACCCAGTTCAACGAGAATACTCACGACCGCGTTGCTAGCTCCCTTCAGCGGTTAGCGCTTTTTCATCGAAGGATGGGCAATGCCCCAAACTTCCAAGTATTCGGCATGCAGCGGTACCCTGGCTTCGCATCGATGGCTATTGACCCACGCTTACCCACAGGAATAATCCTAATGTCGCCGTATGTGCACCGTATCGCACGTCCCGAGACAACAATAGAGAGAGCAGACTTCCCCCATCAACTGATGGGCGCGCACCTGGCCGAACCCTATTACCGCCTTGTAGACTTAATAGATGACTACACTTCCGACACCAACTGCGAACGCCTTATATAATTGCCTGTGCCGACACCAGCCTGAGGCGGCCTCAAACCAAGCTACCCCCCCGCCACGAGCAGCGCGACTACCGTCACTAGGACTGCAATCACCGCGAGAAAGACGTTCTGCAGTGTGAGGCTCCTCTCGCGTAGATCCTCGATCTCAACCTTGAGTTCGTTGATGGCACCGCGGGCAGCATTCACGGGCAGATAATCAACGATCGAATTCTTGTTCTGCTTGGCGCCGGCATACGGCTCAGTCATCTCCACGACCCTTTGAAACACGAGGGTGGCGTAGTGCTGACCACGCTTCATCAAGACAGGGCTACTAGAAGTGTTGAACAGTAGGCAGAACAACGTCCCGTTGAAACCAGGATCCACCTGCGGGCCGTTGGACAAAATGACCCCTTGACTGAACAAGCCGACCGATAAGTCGAACGTCGCACAGATGTCACGGGGAAACTTTGCGCGTTCACGCGACGTCACGATTGCATAGTCGTAGGGTTCGATCAATAGGATTGGCCGCTTAGCAGACAGCCTGCTGATCTCCCCCCCGTAATAGTACTCGTCGCCCAGCCGAAGATCATAGGAGGCACCTTGTACGGATTGCTGCTCGCCACCTTCGAGTAACAACCCGCACGAAAGATAGGCCTTGATAATGCGTCCTGAAAGCACACCACCCATGCCCTTATGCCGGGCAACGAACTCAACGAGCGTCCCTGCCGCATCTGGACTGAAGTCACAAATTGCCAGGTCGCATCTCGTGGCGTGACTGCGCTCGGACCCCTGAGCAATCTGTCGCTCCAACTTTGAGTTTCGATCCCCAGTGCGATTCGCCAAGACTGAGTCCGGAGCATCCAAGAACACGGTCGTCGTCAGATGGCGATATTTGACATTCTCAGCGAGGGCCAGCGCAGCCTCAACCGTGACGGTGACAACGGCGAGACGGCCAGACTGAATGGCAGAATCAAGAACAGTGGATAACAACCCGTACTTGTGGTCTGCGTAGTCGGCAACGACGGCGAACGCATCCGCGACGGCCCACTCTTCGAACTCCGCATCAGTGATGTGAGTGTAATGCGGCGCCTCCGTCGAACGCGGTGGCCTGGTCGTAATCGCGGTCACGTGCACCGCCCCAAATCCGCTGACCAACAACTCAGCCAGGGTCGTCTTCCCGGACCCGGATGGTCCACATAGCGCTACGAGACTCAACGACCTACACCTCTTCTATAGATCACGATGCGCTCACTTTCCAAGGTAGCCCATCCTTGATTCAGTTGCCGCCGCCCAGTAGGGAGATTCCTCTGACCCATCCACACGACGTCGAGTTCCTTTCCCTGCAAGCCATCCAGTACAGCCTGTAATGCATCCTGCCGCGGATCAGCGGACTTAGCCGCGAACATTGGGAGAATCAGACAGAGATATCCTCCAGGTTTCAACAAAGCAACGGTGGCGTCCAAGGCAAGGGCTATATCAACCGTGTACCGCTCCAGCGAATCTTTCCGTGCTCTACGCCGGCGTGCCCCGAGCTCATCCGATAGGGCGGCCTCCGGATCTAGTCCAAGCCAGTAGTAGGACAGTCTTTGGGCGGTCGCATAGTCCATCATTCCGGGGTACGGCGGAGATGTCACGACCAATTGAAAGGCCTCGGCAGGCATGACAGAGGCAATCCCTCTCGTGTCACCCTGCACAATACGATTCCACGATTCGTTCGGAAATGCTCTTCCTCGCGACCTCAGCACTTCCGCAAACGTCCCCAACTGTCTCGAGATGACCCCACTTCGCTGAACTATTTTGCTGACAACCTCGCGGCGAGGCGCATTTGCGATGTCAGCAGCTCGGGGTTTCATATTGTCCGCCACGCACCCCCATCCCCGGCGCTGCTCGCTTAATACCCGTAACAGAGACGAAGTCGCCAGAAACAACAGACCCTGTGCCGCCGCGTCGTCCCTCAATGAATCGTACGCATGCCGCACTTCGGACAACTCTTCCCACGTCCCCGCACTGAACCAGGGTTTCAGAGAGTCTGGTGGTGGTTCACCTGATTGCCCAATCGACCTGCTCATCGCGTCACCAACGGTCTTGAGTATGCCCAACATCGAGGGTGCAGCTATTGCGTTCCAGATTGATTGCATCACCGTGACCGCCACGGCATTCAACTCCAGAGCGTAACCGTGACGGCCCAACAACTCTGCCTGCCAAAGCGTCGTTCCTAGCCCAGCAAAGGGGTCAAGAACCAGGTCACCAGGCGAGGTTAATGCCTGAATTAACGTATAGGGAATCTCGGGAATGAAGGTGGCGGGATACCAGTGGATTTGCCGAGCGTCGAACAGCTGTATTGGCCCACGGCCACGAGCTGAGCTTCCGGGAAACTCCCAATTCACTCTCGCAAGAAGGTTGCTGAGATCGCGGTCAGTTGACATGCGACTCCACTCGCTGCTCCTGAGGGGCCAGCGCAACGCCCTCTCCGAGGGCGGCCTGGAGTGCACGCAACGTCACGTCAGCCATGACTCCGGCAGCTGATGGGGATCGCGAAAGTGTTAAGTGATTGAGACTGCGATTCCTAGCAAAGACTCCGATCAAGACACGCGAAACGTCACGACCGATCGTCTTGAGGGAGCCGTTGTCCAGTTTGACTTGAATCTCACGTTCCGTTTTCTGCACGTCCCAAATAATGTGAACCGATATCTGGAGGGACGTATGCGAGGTTCGCCTCACCAGTTCCGATTGGAGGTGCTCCTCCAACGATCCTTCCGCTCCGATGAGGGCTTGACTCGAGGTGAGTGGAACCTGGTAAATCCCGATACAACCGAAGAGATCGCCCACCATGAGACGGGCCGCAATCGAGCTCGTCTCGCCCGGAACGCTATGGAGCGCGGTCATCGTGGCAAAGTCGACATCGTTCCAGACGAATTCTTGAGCACCAACCTGCCGCGCTCGTCGGAGTGCTACTTCAAGCATACACTTTGCCGAAAAGTCTTCGATATTCAGCAATAGATGATGGTACAGTTTACGCCGCGTTTCGTACCAGTCAACAACAGCTTCGATCGCATCGGCCCGCAAGACGATCCCATCGTCGGTCGGCCACAGACTACGGGCGATCGTGAGTGCGGGCTTCACCTCGCGCGCGAGGCCCATGTGATAGGCAAGGCGATAAACATTGTCCACATTGTCCAGGTCCATGCGCCCGTTTATGAGTGGCCCGAGTCGACCATCTCCTCGAACCATGGACGCAACCGCTTCTAGGTCAGATCTCCCAAGGACATTGAGCAGTGAGCGTCTTTGCCCAAAGTAGAGAGGTTCAAAATCAAGACTTTGATAGGCAAATCCGGCATCATGCGCAGGGAGAGAGATCGACAGAAGATCTTCGTGAGCGAAGCCTTCACTCTTCAGCACATATTCGACCGAGTGGCCGAATCCCGCTGTTCCGACATCGTGCAACAACCCCGCGAGCACCAGAAGTTCGCTCTCGCGGGGATCGAAATCGGCTTGGTTTGCATTAACCGACTCCTGCGCCAGCAGGGCGGTCCCGATTGAGTGTTCGAATCGGTTCACGGACGCTGCACCTAGGAGGGTAAGTGAGTTGATGTTACACATCCTCACTTCCCGAAGCCGTTGCACTTCGGTGGTAAGGGCTGCATCCCACACCGCCCCTGGAAGCTCCCTCGTTCCGTAAAGTGGATCCAATAGCACTGGGGGGGTCATTGGAGGCCCGCGGTGGCGTCGAGATCTTGTTGTGCCAGCCACCTTCCGGCCGCAAAGGATTGAAGAATTCCCCTGTAAAGCCCCGTGACCTCGCCTACCGACCAGATTCTTGCACCATCCTCAGTCATCCCTTTGATCGGAGTTCGCACCGCCACCTGATTGACTTCAGGGCCGTAGAGGAATGCGTTTTCTCGGGCGTCTGTGGGCATCACCTTTGCAGAGAAGTGGTCGACCGCCTTATGAATTCGTGCGTGAAGCTCGGGGCCGTATAGGTCTGACACCTGACCCGGCTTCCACCAGCGTTCGCGTTGAACGATATCCTCCGATTCTGAGGATCGGCCAATGTACGATGGAAGGGATTGCCGAAGCAGCTTGCCGCCCGAGTGCTTCCGTGCCCGGTTCATGGTGTCGGCGCGCTCTTCAACCGTGGCATCTACGACGACTGCGATGTTGGACCATAAGGTTCTTACCGCAACATCGCAGCTTCCCTCTGCCAGGAGAACACCATCGAGCCAGTAGGGTGCGATGCGACCCTCCTTGCTGGCACAGTAGGTGCGCGCACCGTCCCATTTGAGCTTAAGGTCGTTGTGGCATTCGTCCATTGTGGTCCAGTTCCCCGCTGGGAATTCGAGTCGGACACCGATTTGCGGCGGGTTGGCCACGGACAATCCTAGACGGCCAAGGCTGTTCGTCAAGGGCGTTGCACTGCGGCCGGTAGCAATGACTAGGTGCCGTGCATGCAGGGTTTCAGTGATCGCACCGGTAGTACTTATCGCCCAGGACCCCTTGCTGGGGTGGGCGTCGATAGCCACTGTCCTTGAACGAATATCAACACCACGGGCGCGACACTCGTCCGTGACTTCCTGCCAAGCTGCCGTCAAGGCCTCCTGACGATACTTATAGGCGGGATAGTACTTGAAGTCTATGCCTTGCGCGCCCATCCTCGATGAATAGTCCCGAACTGTTTGGGGAAAATGGTCAGCTGGCGAAAGCTCGACGCGCCCGGATAGCTCGAGCAGTGCGTCGCTAAGCTGCACCTCCACGTTTGCGTGGTTGCCCATCTGGTATCCAAGGCCCGAGCCAGCTGGGAAGTCGCTGATCTTGCCTCCTGCGAGTGCCGAGGCGCCGCCAACGCCGCGCAACACGTCGCACGAGGTCACTCTCCTGCAGCCTTGCCCGACGTCGATCCAACACAACCGCTCTGATAACTCAGGTCCGGCTTCAAGCACAGTCACTCCATGGCCGCCATGGAGCGCAGACCATTTGTGCGCAAAGCCTAGGCCTCCCGGACCGGCACCAACCACAACGACGTCGACCATCACGGCACTGTCACATCAAGTGTGCTAGAGGATTCGGCTCCCATGTCAATGTAGACAAGGACGTCACGTTGCGGCGGGAGGCTCACTACGAGAGGGATCCTGTTGGTGGCCTTGGCGGGGAACCGGAGACTGTAAGCGCCCGCGGCGTCTGTCTGGGTTCGGTAGCCGCCAACCTGGACGTTGGCGCCCGGGATAGCAACTCCATCGGGTTGCCGGACAACGCCCGAGATCTCGTAGCGGGGGACGGCTGGCACTTGGAACCCAAGTGTCTCTAGGGGCCACTGCAAAGGAGGTGCGACGATTGCGATCGCGATGTAGGTTGACACAAAGAGAGCAAGCGTAGGAACCACCCACCCGCGGAGTGCCCGCCGGAACGCGTAGCCCCAGCGGGTCATGCGCATGGATCGGCGGGGTTTCTGAGGCATGGTCTAAAGCTACCAGACCATGCTGAGCGACCTGGGCCACGTGTCGTGGCAAGGTGGAGCCCTCCAGCGACCGACGGGACTAACCATCATGAACAGCGTGCTCGTGGCTCCTGGGGGCTTGTTGCCCAAGGGCTTCGCCCCGGTCTTCATGGCGGGGCCCGTTGGTGGAGCCGGACCGTGGCGTTCGGAGCTCGCCGGACGCTTGAGGCTGGGCGTGGATGGAGGGCGCGTCGCCTTCGTCGATCCCGGCGCGCCAGCGGCGTTCAGCATCTCGGTTGGTGCCCGCGTCGCTTGGGAGCAGGGGATGCTCGACGCGAGTCTTCAGCGGGGACTGCTGATCATGTGGCTGGGTGAGCAACGGGAAGCGACGAAGATGCTGGAGAGGTTTCCTAGACCGTTCGGGCTGGCATCCATGCTGGAGTTGGGGTGGGTCTCAGCCAACTACGGAGTCTACGACTCAAGACGGTTGCAGATCGGTATCTCCGAGAGCTTCCCATCCTCCGACTATGTGCGGCAGTACCTAGCCACCCGGATACCTGAAGCGCATTTGGCTTGGACCTTGGCAGGTCTCGCGAGCAGGTGTGTCGCCGCTCTCAAGGCACTGAACTGCTAGCGATCCTTGGTGGGTAGAACTGTGAATCTGTCTTGTGTTTCGGACAGCGTTCCCGAGTTGGGCTGGGTAAACGTAGCTGTGGCGTGGGGGGTCGATGGTGCTAAGGGCGCGACCCCGGCCGGGCAGTTGGTGCGCCGACAACATCCGCGTTGCCAGTTGGCGGTCGTGGAACTTGGCGAAGAAGGATCGCCACTCGTTCCCATCCTCGCTGAAGTGGTACGTGCCGAAAATCCGCCCCAATTGCCACACTCGGTGCCGGGCGCCTACCAATTCGAGGTTACAGAACCGGCCGTGGACTGATTCCGGAAGACACGTCCTCCCTCCTCGGAGCGTTCGAACGTGTCATCCTCGAATCTGGACTAAGGGAGCGCTGCAGTAGGAGGGCCTGGTGGGCCGGTCGCGTGGAAGGTGTCCGAACCGGCTTGCCGCCAAACGTGCGGACAACAACTGACGCAGACCTGGATTTGACCAAGCGCCCAGTCCAAGGGTCGCGAGGGGTGCTCACCTATCAAACCCCCGGACCGAACCTAGACCGAGTGAAGGCGTAAACGTGCACTCGAACAGGCGCTGTGCGCGTTCCAGCACTGGATTGGTCCCATTGTCGAAGGGCACCCAGGGGCGGTCGTCCACGTGCGAGGCGAGGTCGTCCCTGATGTGCTCACGCGCTTCCTTGATGCGTCGGTGGGCAGTGCTCTCGGAGTACCCGAGGTCCTCGGCGATCTCCCGGAGCGGGTGTCCTTGCATCGACGCCATCAGCGGCTCCCTCAGTGAAGTAGGCAGCTGCCCGACGGCCTCCGTGATGGCGGCGACGGCCTGCCGCTGTTCGATGACCTCGCCCGGGTCGGGCGTATGGCTCACCGGATCCCGGCCGTCGAGGGTCGCGGTAGGAGGTCGTGGGACAGCACTGCGCTTGCGGACCACGCCGGCGTCGTCGACTCCGCGCAGTCGGGCGTGCTTAAGCGTCATCCAGGCATAACTGGCCCAACCCTCCGGGCTGGTTCGCTGAGGGTCGAACCGGTAGGCGGCGCCCATGAGTTCGACGAACATCTGACCGCGGGTGTCCGCAGCGTTCGGGGTTCGTCTGGTCTGGGCGTACACCATCGGGATGACCGAGCCAACCAAGTCGGTCACGGCCTGCCTCCCCTCGGCGACCAACTGGGGCCAACGCGATGGGTCGACCCCCCGGAGGCTGTCGGGCGGGTTTGCCGGGTCTGCTGACCCTGCGGCGACGCCCAGGTCGCGAGCAAGGCAGAGCGCCAAGATGGAGGGGCCGTCCATGACGGTCCCCGGGGTGATCGTCGGTTCCATGGGTGGGATCCCTGCAGAGGCTCGGGGTCCCAGCGGAGCTGCGGCCTTGGGCTCCACCTGTGCGGGCGGCGTTGGGGCGTCCGACAGGTCGACGTCGCGGAGCATCCGGGGGTTGGTCACGTACTCCAGTGAGAGTCGGCTGATCCTCGCAGCTGCGGGTTGGGCCGACTGCTCGCCGGTGAGATTGGCGACGAGGACTGCTTGGCCGAGGCCCGAGCGGAGCAGCGCGTCGAGACGCACGTGGGAAGGCTCGGTGAGATCCGGGCGACCAGTGATCCGCCGTACGGCGGTGCCGACCTGGAGCATGACCGCTTGGTCGACGCGGGTAGCACCCAGCCCTCGGCTGTCGATCTGACTCAGCGTGGTCTGATGGGCTCGGGCGAGCTCGCGGATGTTGCCGAGGAGTTCGTCAGCATACGGCCCGGGCAGCGCCCCGGCCTTCGCTGCTGTGTCCACAAGAGCGTGAGTGTCGCGCAGAATCGCCAGGTGCCCGAGCGCCACGCTGCGGCGCACGATCGGGGCATTCTGAACGGGCTGCACGGCCGCGAGCGCGTCCTGCCAGGCCGCCAGGCCGACGCCGGCGGCAGATCGGCTGGTCGGGGCGTGGATCGCGCCGTCGAGTGCGGCCTCGCCGGCCAGCAGCCATGCCTTCGCCCGGTCGTCGGGCGTCCGGACGCGCACCCAGTGCACGAGTTCGTAGGCGACGTGGTTGAGGGTCGCCGCGTCGCGCTGCCGGTCGAAGTCGGGGCGCGACGCCATGTCCTGGCCGACGTCGGCGAGCGCCGCTCTCACAGCGTCCAGCGACGGCGCCAGGATCGGTTTCACGTCAGCAGTTCGCGCTGCGCCGGTCGTTGCCGTGGCCAGCAGCGCGAGGGGGTCGGCTGTGGAGATCGGGCCGAGCGCTCGGCGGATGGTCACCAGGCTGGACACGGTCTGGGTCCAGTCGGCCATCAGATCCAGCGTGAGGGGCGGCCCTACGTCCCACTCGAGCCGGGCGAGTTCCCGCCGGACGACCTCCCACATGGGCCGTTACCCTCGCCGTCCGACAGTGCTGTCCAACTCCCTGCGGACGTCGGCCAACAGCACCCGCAAGCGGCCCAAGTCCGGCAGATCTGCGGCGAGGGCCAGGTCCCAGGTATGAACCTCGCGCGAAGCGTTCTGGACGCACTCGAGCGCCGTCAGTCGTGTCAGTCCCGGGACATCCACGGGCCGGCTCGACGGGTGAGTGGCCGCCATCAACAGCGAGATCCCCATCGCCTCGTGGATCATCGCGGCCAAGTCGTCCCAACGGTCAGCAGTCAGCATGGTCGCCTGCCCCAGCAGGAGATCGACCTTGGCGATCGACTCGATGGGGATCTGCACTTCGGTCATGATCGTGATCCTTTCCTTCCAGATGTCCTCGGATCGTGGGCACGAATCCCTTCGCCCGTACAAGTCACCTGGCGCGCGGGCGAGCGCCACTGTCCACAGGGCTCAGGGCCACGCCGCGGCGCAGAGGTGCAGGATCGGCGTCCGGCGTGGGTCGCGGTGGGCCGGACGGGCAGCACGACCGGACGCCGCGTCGCCGGCGGGGCTGGCGTGGCCGACGACCGTTCGAGGTCCGCGAGTGCCTTCGACACCAGGCGCTCATGGCGGGCGTCCGTCCACGGCAGCAGGTAGGTCAGTCCGATCACCACGACGATCCCCACGGTGGCCGCGTGCTGCCCGGAGACTACGGCCTGCCAGACCGCAATGCCTGCGACTACTATGCGCATCCGCCAGGCGAACCCGATCAGAGGCAACCTGGTCATGCCGTGCGCGAACCCGGAGGCAGAAGCGGCCAGCAGTTGCCACGGCCAGGTGAACCACTGGTAGGCGACGTCGAACCGTCCCGCCGACACCAGCTGACGTTGCCGCGCTCGGCTGAGCAGCGCGGGTAGGTCAGTCCGTCCGATCCAGGTCGCCGGGACGACGAGGCAGCGGCGTCCGGCCCGCCCGATGCCGGCGATGCGTTGACCGGTGACCAGGACACGGACCCCCGGGTCGCCGGGGACCGCGAGTGGGGTCGAGGGGCGGCGCGCCCACCACACCAGGCGGATGATCACCGGTTCGGCGACGACCCCGGCGACCGTGCCGACGACGACGATCGCAAGGAGGCCCCACGCCGCTGGGCCGGGCAGGGCTTCGATGACCAGCAGCCACACCACCGCGGCGATCACCACCCGCGGCAACTTCATGAGCACGCCCGCGCGGCGGAGTTGGCCGCTTCGGAACGGGTAGTCCGTTGCCGTCGTCATGATGGTCCTCCTCGACCTCCCGATGCTCCGGAAGTTACCGGTCACCACTGACGGTTTCCCTCGCCGTCGGCCCGCCCTCCGGAGTGGCCGGCTGGGCAGCGAGCTTCACCAGCCGTGCGGCTTCCTTGTCGACGAGGTCGCACCACTGGGCTGCCTGCGCCAGGCTCAGGCCACTGGACGCGAGCTCCTTGAGGGCCGCTCCTGCCCGTCGTTCGGTGTCCGCGATCACGGCGTCGCGCTCGGCCAGCGCGGTCATCACCGTGGCCGACAGCTCCTCTTGCTTCTTGACCAGGTCCGCCCGCTGCTGCCGCAAGCGGGCGACCCGTTCCGCGGCGCTCTTGCGTGCCTGCTGCCGGATCTCGTTCATCGCCATCGCTGTCGTCCCTCCCGTGCCGTCGGCCGGTTCCCTCTCGTTCACCCTCCTAACGGGACGCCGCCGAACCTCGTGGACACCGAGCGCCCCCCAAGGACCCGTAGCGCGAACATCTGAAGCATCAGACCCCGCAATCACGCTCGACGCCGTCGACCCCTCGGAGCCGCCATCTCCAACCGACCGCGACACCGCGTCCAATCTCGTGCCCGCAGTCGTCCGCCGACGACGACACGACGACGACAAGCCCTTCCGACCCCCCTCATAACCCCTCAACCTCGAGACCCGCACACCTGCTGCAGCAGGGAGGACTCGTCACTCAGCTGGCCGGCCAGGGACCGCACGCCCAGAGCGAGCAGGACCACCAGCACGAACACCACCGTGGAGTGCCCGAGGGAGAACCAGAACCCGACCGACAGCGGCCGGCCACCCTCGGCGAGCTGCTTGCGGGTGGTGTTGTCGATCGCGGCGATGTGGTCGGCGTCGAACGCGTGCCGCATCCCGAGGGTGTAGGCGGTCAGGCCGAGGCCGAGCCCGAGGACCTCGCTGGCCCCGGCGGGCGAGGCCGTCGGGGCCGCGGTGGCCAGCACGCCCCAGCCGACCAGGTGCAGCAGCACGATGCAGCCGGCCATGCCGGCGATCGGCCGCCAGTCGGCCGGGTGGACGGCAGCCCTCAGAGCTTCGCCTGCCACTTCTGGGTCCACACCAGCTCGTTCGGCGTGCCCTTGAACTCGCTGCGGCCCTCCAGCTTGTCCAGGGTCGCCCGGACGTTGGCCTCGTTCGGGTGGTAGGCGTTGACGTAGCACTTGACCATGGTGGCGTCATGCAGGTGCGTGGTGAAGTTGTGGCTCACCATGAAGGTGGGTACTTCCCACACGTACCACGGGCACTCGTTGCTCATCGCGGTCTTCCACTGGATCCGGTAGTTGTTCTGGGCGCCGTACCCGATCACCTCGGCCAGGATCAGCGCCGCGTCCACTTCCTCGCGGTACCGCAGCGTCGGGCCCTTCACCCGGGTGGTGCCGTCGTTGACCGTCACCTCGTAGCCCCGCTCGGTCAGTGCGGCGATGTAGGTGTTGAGCATTTCCGCCTCACCGCCGCCGGTGATCCCGCCCACTTCCCCGGTGAGGTGGTAGATCCGGATGCGGCGGTGGTCGCGCGGGTTCAGCGGCAACTGGTCGAGGGTGTTCTTCACCAGCGTGATGCCCAGGTCGGCCGCGTTCGCGCGCATCGCCAGGTGCTCGGCGCAGCCCACTACGGCCAGGTCCTCCGGGGTGCGCAGCAGGGTGCCCTGGGCCGCGGCCCGGTGCAGGTTCAGCTTCGCCTTGAGCCCCAGGATGCGGCGGTTGGCGTCGTCCAGGCGCTCCTTGCTGATCACGCCTTTCTCGACGCCGGCCTTCATGAAGCCGAAGTCCTCGGCCAGGTCGTTGAAGAACAGGAAGGCGTCGCAGCCGGCAGCGATCGCGGCCGGCACGTAGTCCTCGCGGCGCATCGCCGAGGTCATGCCGAGCATGTGGCTGGCGTCGGTGATGACCGCGCCGTTGAAGCCCAGCCGGTCCTTCAGCAGCCCGTTGATCAGCTCGGGCGCGAGCGTGGCGGGCAGGATGTCGGCGTCGGTCAGGGCTGGGTTGAGCTCCTTCTGGTAGTGGGGCAGCGCGATGTGGCCGGCCATGATCATCTCCACGCCGTTCGCGATGTGGGCCCGGTAGACCTCGCCGAAGCTCGCCTCCCACTCCTCCGGCCGCAGTTCGTTCACGCCCAGCACGAGGTGCTGGTCGCGTTCCTCGGTGCCGTCGCCCGGCCAGTGCTTGATGCAGCTCAGGATCCCCGACTCCCGCTGGCCCTCCACGAACGGGATCGTGTACTTGATCACGTCCGCGGCGTTGGTGCCGTAGGCGCGGGTGTTGACGATGGTGTTGCGCCAGTTGAACAGGATGTCGACGCAGGGGTCGAAGTTCAGGTTGGCCCCGATCGCACGCATCTCCCGTCCCGACACGTAGCCGGCGTCGTGGGCGACAGCGGTCGACCCGGACGCCTCGGTCTGCGCCCCGGACGCCACGTAGGTGCCGTCGTTCATGGCGCCGTTGCCGCCGGAGTCGCAGTTGGCGGCGATCAGCAGCGGGATGCGGGCGGCCGACTGCAGCCGGTTCAGCAGGTCCTGGACCTGGGCCGCCGTCCCGCCGTGGTAGCGGGCGATCCCGATGTGGTACTTCTCGATGATCTCCTCTGCGGTGAGCGAGTTGCCGGAGAAGCTGTCGGCGCCGAAGAAGAAGAGGTTGGTGAACAGCTGGCCGACCTGCTCGTCCAGGGTCATCGACTCGAGGGTCTCCTCGACCCAGGAGATCTGGTCGGGGTCCAGCTGGTACGGCGCGGCGGTGAGGTCGACGAGTGCGGGCATGGTCGGTGGTTCCTTCTTCACTTGACGGTCGGCATGGTGACGGTGCGGATGCCGGAGACGGTCTCCCACGGCACCACGTCGGGGAGCTTGGCGTTGAACTCCTCGATCAGGGACTCCTGGTAGGCCCCGGCGAAGTCCTCGCTGAGGAACCTGGGCAGCGCCTCGGCGGTGAACCGGTGCCAGGACTCCCGCTCCTGCCCGGGCAGGATCGGGTAGTACAGGCAGCCCGCGCGGGCCGCGGCCTCCCGGTCGCCCGGAGCGTCCCCGACGAGCAGGATGTGGTTGGCGGGGTACTTGCCGCTGGCCGCGTACTGGACGTGTTCGGCCTTGCTGCCCATCTCCTGGCCCGCGATCACCCGCATGTACCGGGCGAGCCCGTGCTCGGCCCACTCCCGGCGCAGGGCCTCCATCGGCGTGGCCGAGACCGTGATCTCGTCGACGTGGCCGTACATGGCGTGCATCGCCTCGCGCACGCCGGGGAAGGGGCCGCAGCCGTGCACCATGGCGGCGATCGAGGCGTTGACGGCATTACCCCAGGCGATCATCCGCTCGGCGGTGGCCGACGGGTTGGCCGCAGCCCAGGCGGCGATGCCCGAGTCCGACAGGGGGTAGGGCGACTCGATGAAGTCGGTCAGCTCCGGGTACTCCGGAATGGTGACCCCGCGCTCTGCGACGTCGGCCCGGTCGCGCAGCAGGTCGAGCAACTGGCGGAGGGCGAGCCAGCGGTTCAGGCCCCGGGTCACCGAGCCCAGGTTCACGAAGATGGCGGTCTCCCGCGCGATCGTGGAGATGGGCTGGAGGTCCCAGTACTTGATGACCCACATGCGTGAAGAGGAACGGCTCGCCCGCGACCTCTACACGGCGCTCGGAGACAAGCACGGCCAGGTCGCGCCGTTCGTGAACGTCGCCCGCAGCGAGCAGGCCCACTTCGACGCGATGGG
>Ga0334887_1001458_pt1 | contig 30538 bp, 16 predicted proteins | sample GraSluR1_MG_10_FD_207217 | JGI IMG/M metagenome (GOLD analysis project Ga0334887, IMG submission 207217) | Sludge microbial communities from methane-producing bioreactor in Wageningen University, Netherlands - Granular Sludge_18_07-R1 | ecosystem: Engineered > Bioreactor > Anaerobic >...
CCTTGATAAACGGGATACGGACCCGTCAGACGAGTATTCCTTCAGTTATTGGGATACAGACAACCAGGATTATGACAGCTTTGTGATCCGTACCACCATCACCTGGCGGGCACCCAACAGCGGGGATCCGGAAGATTTGGGCTGCGGTTTTATTTGGGGATTATCCGGTGATAATGACTGGCACGCCACTCATCTGGACCTGGAAGGCACGGTGCATACCTACCGCCAGCGCGGCAGCGAGAATATTGAGATGCAAGGCGGGCATTACCCTGGCGGTCTGGGTGCACTTTCTGGCGAGGCTGAGATGGTCATTGTCGTAGAAGATGATCTCTATTCAGTTTTCATCAATAACATGCAGGTCGTGCGTTTCAAAGATCCCTACATTGCTACCGGAAAGGTTGGCCCATCGGTATTTTATGGAAACTCGGTAGAATCGATGCACTGCAAGATGGATCAGATTGATTTCTGGGAATTGCGCTAAGCGTTAAATTGGGAGGAAAATGATGAAGAAAATGCAATCCATCCAATGGTTTGTGTTGATTGCGGCGCTTGTTTTTGTCCTCGCCTGTGGGGCGGGGGGGGCAGCTACGCCTACCCCAAATTTGGAAGCGACCATGGGCGCGGCGATTGCCGAGACCAAAACCGCCCAGCAGGCTGCTGCACCCTTTCAGCCCACACAGCCGCTGGTGGACCTTCAGGCCACGGTGGATGCGCAGGTGCAATTGACCGTGGCTGCCCAACCTGCGCCTGCACAACCCACGCCTGAGCCGCCCACGGCGGATCCGCCTGCGCCCGAACAGCCGACGGTGGAAGCGCCGCCTGCTGACAGCTCCGAGACGGACGAAGCCGCCATGGCGCAGCTTGTGCAGGAATTGTACGACAGCCGCCGGGTGAGCGTCCAGGAGGGCGAATATATCAAGCTGGATGATTACAGCACCTCCCTTTACAAGAATCAGGCCCATGACTGGACGCGCGCCGGGTCGGGTATCCAGGCCAGTGATTTCGTCCTGCGGGCGGATGTGGCCTGGCGGGGGGATGCCAACCCCTCGGCGTCCGGCTGTGGATTCATGTATTCGGGTCTGGCAATGGATGACTATCACTTTTCTGTGATTTCGACAGAAGGGATTGTGCATACTTACCGCTCGCGCGGCGGCAAGGTGATTGAAATGAAGGGCGGCAGGTATTCAAAATCACTGGGCGCCGCTTCTGGTTCAGCGGAGATCATGATCATCCTGGATGACAAGCAAATGGCTTTCTATGTGAATGGCGAAGAAGTGGTGCGTTTTAAGGACACCTATTTCAGCAGCGGCGGTATTGGTTATGCGATCAATTCCTACACACCCAAAGGGATTAACTGTCAGTTCACCAATGTGGAACTTTGGAAGATTTATTGATTCGGGAAGGAGGAAACGGCCATCCTGATTGACCAATCTCTGGTTCACAATCCCTTTTGTCTCTAAACACGATATAATTGGGCGCAGAAAGAATATACAGGTGAAAAAATGTCGCGACGCCAAAATATCATCCTGACCCTCTCCATGCTTTGCATGGCTGTTTTGCTTTCCGCCTGCGGTGCGCCTGCACCAGAGCCGACGGCCACTGTCCCGGTTCAACCGCCTACGGCGACGCCCAAACCCACCGAGACGAAAATTCCTACCGATATCCCCACAGAAACGCCGGTGCCCAGTGCCACCCCGACGATTACGCCGACACCCACCGCCACGTTCCAGGCGGATTTCGGCAAGGCTGAGTTTTATACCGCTGGTCCGCTGGCGAATTTCCGTTTCCTGATCGCGGTGGAGCTGGCGGAACCGGTAGAAGGCGAATATTACGCCCTGGTGGAGAAAAACAAGGAATACAAATGTGAAGTGCTTGCGGCTTATCCCAATCGGTTGTACTGCACCGGCCGCCAGGCAGCGGCCAATGATTTTGTTACCTACCAGATCTTTGAAACCGCCACGGGCCGGCCGGTGTTTGCCGGTGAGGTGTGGTGCGATCTGCCGCTGCGATAAATACCAAATTTGGGCGTTACTATTGTCAAATATTGGGGGAACGGTTATAATTTCGGTCGCATTGGATTGGGCGGTTAGCTCAGCTGGTTAGAGCGTTGCGTTGACATCGCAAAGGTCGTAGGTTCGAGTCCTATACCGCCCACAGGTCTCGGGATAACACCCGAGACTAATGTTTTTAATCATAAGGCCGCAGGCCCCCATTGAGGGGGTGGTATTCGAGTCCTATACCGCCCACAGGTCTCGGGATAACACCCGAAACTAATGTTTTTAATCATAAGGCCGCAGGCCCCCATTGAGGGGGTGGTATTCGAGTCCTATACCGCCCACAGGTCTCGGGATAACACCCGAGACTAATGTTTTTAATCATAAGGCCGCAGGCCCCATCGAGGGATGTTATTCGAGTCCTGTACCGCACTTTTGGGACGGCCTCGATTTTTTTAGCGGCCGAGGGTTTCCATGAGAAGGGTTCGAAATTCGTTTACTCTGGTACAGGATTTTCAAAATCCTGGTTTATCGGAGAGTGTGAAAGGGAAAACGCGGCCAGCAGGGGGGCGGGGATGATCGTGCAGCTACCCCACCCCCGCCTAACCTCCCCCAAAAAAACTGCATTTTTAGGGGAGGCATATGATGAATTTGTTTGCGGTGGGGATTGTAAAGATGCGGGGAAATGTTTTATAGAGACATATCTGCCCACTGCTGGAAGATCAATCTGGTTTTGGGAAACAATCTTCGGGTAAGGATATCTTTTTTCCTGATCCCTAATTGACTGATCGCCTGATTCCTTGTCCATTTCCCTCTTGCCAAGCCCCCTCAAAGTGGGTATAATCCATCCTAATTGCAATACATGGTGTTGAGCAGGACGAGTAACTGAAGAACCCTGACAGAGAGAGGAAACCACCGGCTGAAAGTTTCCTCCAGGCGAAGACAGCGAAAACCCCCTGTGAGCCAGATCCGGAAAGGGTGTATGCCCAAGTATGGTGAACGGTTGGCCTCGTTATCGGCTGCCAGAGATGACCTGCGATCAGGTCAAATTGGGTGGAACCGCGTGATTGAACTCTCGCCCCAATATGGGCGGGTGTTTTGTTTTTAAAGAGCACCCGCAGGATAGGAGCTTTATTTTTTTAGGGCCTGTCTTTGAAGAAAACTTGCCAAATTGTAGTGACGAATTTATTCGTCATCGCCTGTTTATGCGAGGATAACGACTGACCGAAGGGTTACTACAATGGGGTTTGCTTCAAATCAGGCCGGATCCTGGAGGTTTGGCATGGCTGAACAAATGAAAGAAAAGTACGAAGATTCACAACTGTACCGCATCCGGCATTCCACGGCGCACATCATGGCCGAGGCTGTGCTGGAGATGTTCCCCGAGGCGCAGATCGCCATCGGCCCGCCCATCGCGGACGGATTTTACTATGATTTCGATCTGCCCCGTCCCCTGACGCCGGAGGACCTGAAGGCGATCGAGAAGCGCATGAAGAAGTTGATCAGCGGTCAGCACGAGTTCAAGCGTCAGGTGCTGTCTGCGGATGAGGCCCGCGAGCTGTTCAAAGGGCAGGTCTTCAAGCAGGAACTGATCGATGGTCTTGACCAGGGCGGTTTCGACGAATACGGCGAACCGCTGGAAGGCAAGGTCGAGATTTCGACCTACACGGTCGAAAAATTCACCGACCTGTGCCGCGGCCCGCATGTGGAAAGCACCAAGCAGATCAACCCTAAAGCGGTCAAGTTGATGAAGGTGGCCGGTGCGTACTGGCGCGGCGACGAAAACAAGCCCATGCTGCAGCGTATTTATGGCACAGCCTGGGAAAAGCCCGAAGAGCTGCAAGAGTATTTAACACGCCTGGAAGAAGCCCGCAAACGCGATCACCGCCGCCTGGGCAAAGAGCTTGACCTGTATTCCATCTCGGAAGAGGTCGGTCAGGGGCTGATCCTGTGGCATCCCAACGGGGCAATGATGCGCCGCGAGATCATCCGCTTCCATGAGGATGAGCACGAGAAGGCGGGGTATGACTTCGTGGTCACGCCGCATATCGGCCGCGCCGAGTTGTGGGAGACGAGCGGTCACCTGGGATTCTACAGCGAAAACATGTATGCCCCGATCAAGGTGGAGGAACAGGATTATTACATCAAGCCGATGAACTGTCCCTTCCATTTGGACATTTACAAAGACCAGAAGCATTCCTACCGCGAGCTGCCGATCCGCTACGCAGAAATGGGCACGGTCTACCGCTACGAACGCAGCGGCGTGCTGCACGGTCTGCTGCGGGTACGCGGGTTTACCCAGGATGATGCCCATCATTTCTGCCGCCCCGACCAGATGCCGGAAGAGATCGACTTTGTGCTGAATTTCTGTCTGCATATTCTGCGCTCCTTTGGCTTCAACGAGTTCAAGGCTTACCTGAGTACGATGCCTGAGAAGTCGGTGGGTGAGCCGGAGATGTGGAGGGATGCCGAGGCCGCTTTGCAGGCTGCGCTGGAACGTGCCGAGATCGCCTATGATATCGATGACGGCGGCGGCGCATTCTACGGCCCCAAGATTGACTTGAAGATCAAGGATGCTATCGGCCGCGAATGGCAGTTGTCAACGATCCAGTTCGACTTCAACCTGCCGGAGCGCTTTGACCTGACCTACGTCGGCGAAGACGGGCGGGATCACCGCCCGTATATGATCCACCGCGCCCTGCTGGGCAGCCTGGAGCGTTTCTTTGGCGTGTTGATCGAGCATTACGGCGGGGCTTTCCCGGTGTGGATTTCGCCGATGCAGGCCGTGCTGGTGCCGATTGCCGACCGCCATCTGGATTATTGCCATGAAGTGGCGAAGCAGCTCAAGGCCGCCGGCATCCGCGCCAGAGTGGATGACCGCAGTGAACGCATGAATGCCAAGATCCGCGATGCGCAAAAGCAGAAAATCCCCTATATGCTGGTTGTTGGTGATGAGGAAGAGGAAAGCGGTCAGGTGGCTTTGCGCCTGCGCTCTGGCGACAATCCCGGGGCGATGCCCGTAGATGACTTTATTGCCCGTGCGAAGCAGGAGATTGCGGGCCACGTGTAGAAGCACCCCCTCCAACCTCCCCCATTTTATCTTTTCAAAAATGGGGGAGGCAAGGGGTGATTTGGTGCGGAGAGGCTCGGATCGATTGGTGCTGCCTGGTGATATTTCACTGAAAAACATGCCTGCACGTTGCGGGTTTTCTTAAGATGTGGTATATTTTTTATCGCTTAAAGTCCGTTAATTGGCGGACTGCTTTTTGAATTCAGGTAGGAGAGGAGAATACTATTAGTACACCAGAGTTTCGTATCAATGAGATGATCCGGGAAAAAGAGGTGCGTTTGATCGGTGCTGACGGCGAGAATGTCGGGGTTGTTTCGATCAGAGAGGCACTAAAAATGGCTGAAGAGGCTGAATTGGACCTGGTTGAGGTTGCTCCAAACTCAAGCCCGCCTGTTTGCCGCGTGATGGATTTTGGCAAGTTCCTGTATGAACGCACCAAAAAAGAACGCGAAGCACGCAAGGCGCAGGTGAAAGTGGAGATTAAAGAGATCCGCTTACGCCCCAAGACCAATGAACATCATCGTTCTTTCAAAACAAGAGATGCCCGACGGTGGCTCGAAGACGGGATGAAGGTGAAGGTTACGATCCGCTTCCGTGGACGTGAGATCACTTACCCCGAATTGGCCCTGGAAGATTTGAAAGAAATTGCACAGGAATTGGAAGAAGTATCCGTTGTTGAGCAGATGCCCAATATGGAAGGGCGTGTGATGACGATGATGCTGGCGCCGAAGAAAGAAAAGAAATAATAATTCCTGGGCGGCGATTTACCCAAACGGAAGATTCTGGTACAATACTGCTCCACTGAAGGAAAAATATTGTTTGTAATGCGGCTTTTAAGCAAGCCGCAAAGCTTTGTAAAGAGGAGGTTCACAGTGCCACAGAAGCAAAAAGCAGGAAAATACAAGCTGAAGACCCATAAAGCTACATCCAAGCGGTTTCGCATGACCGGGTCTGGCAAAGTAGTACGCACGAAGGGCGGCCAAAGCCATTTGCGCCGACGCCGTTCCAAGCGCGCCAAAGCTCTGTTCACAGAGATGGTGCCTGTACAGGGCAGCAAAGTCATCAAGCGTATTGGCCGGCTTGCACCGTACATGAAAAAGAACCGATAGCCGGTTCAAAACGTATCCATTTTTAGTGCGGCTGTTGGGTGTACGAACGGGTGGTAACACCACCGGCGCCCAGGGGTACGCAAAGGAGTTATCATGGCTAGAGTAAAAGGTGGGCCGTCAGCCCATCAGCGCCATAAAAAAGTATTAAAGATCACCAAGGGCCAGTATGGCTCGCGGTCGAAATTGTTCAAACGTGCCAATGAGGCGATGTTAAAGAGCCTGTGGTATGCTTACCGCGATCGCCGCACTCGTAAACGCGACCTGCGCCGGTTGTGGATCACCCGCATCAATGCGGCTGCACGGTTGAACGGGATGACTTACAGCAAGTTCATCCACGCAATGAGGACGGCTGACATTCAGCTTAATCGCAAGATGCTGGCCGATCTGGCAGTACGTGATCCTCAAGCCTTCACGGTAGTTGTCGAAACTGCCAAAAAGGCCCTCTAAACCAAAGTGTATTTACAACAACGGGATGGTCTCGGCCATCCCGTTATGATTTAACGCGGACCTGATCATTCTTCACGCTGGTAGATAAAAAATCATTTCGCAAGGGTACGAATATTTCGTTTTCCATATTCCATCTGCCTGATTTTCTTTCAGGAGTATATTCCTGAGGGACTGATTGACTGATCCCTATTCTTGAATGGTGTTAAAATGAAAGCCAACCATGAATGAAATCAAGCAAACCCACATTTTCCCTGAAGGGCAGCGTCTCGAAATTGTCCACGGTGATATTACTGTTGAGACAGTGGATGCGATTGTGAATGCTGCCAATGAACGGCTGGCTCATGGCGGAGGAGTGGCCGGTATCATTTCTCGCAAGGGTGGTCCGGGTATTCAACGCGAATCTGATGCCTGGGTGCGGGAGCATGGGTTGGTCACTCACGAGAAACCTGCTTTCACCGGCGCGGGCATGCTCCCTTGCAAGGTCGTGATCCATGCCGTTGGCCCTGTATGGGGTGCAGGCGGCGAAGAGACAAAACTGGCGGCTGCTGTCCGCGGCAGTCTTGAACGTGCAGAAGAACTTAACCTGACCAGTATTGCCCTCCCCGCGATCTCCACCGGTATTTTTGGTTTTCCCAAAGGGCTTGCTGCACGTATCTTTTTTGATACCATTGCGGGGTATTATCAGGAGCATCCACAAAGCATTTTGCGTCAGGTGCGCCTGACCCTTTACGATCAACCTGCCCTGGCAATTTTCTTGTCAGCATTCACAGATTGGCAGCAAAAATCATGATCACTTCCACCCAGAATAGTAAAGTGCGTCTGGTGCGTGTCCTGATGGGCAGACGCAAGGAACGCCAACAAAATCAGGCTTTTGTGATTGAAGGGGTTCGCCTGACGGAAGAAGCCCTTGTCTCTCACTGGATGCCGCAGTTTGTCCTGTTCAGTGATCAACTGTCCGAACGCGGGCATGAACTGTTGGCAGGTTTTACCGATCAGGGGGTTGATGTGGAAGAAGTTGCCCCGCATCTGATGGAAAGCATGGCCGGGACACGCAGCCCGCAAGGGATTCTGGCTGTCCTGCCCCTGCGGAATTTGCCCCTGCCAGGCAAGCTTGATTTTGTCCTCGTGGCCGATCAGGTGCGCGACCCCGGTAATCTTGGTACGATCCTGCGTACCGCTGCTGCGGCGGGTGTGCAGGCGGTGATCCTGACGCCCGGGACGACGGATGCCTTTGCGCCCAAGGTGGTGCGCTCCGGGATGGGGGCTCATTTCCGTTTGCCGGTGATCGAAATGACCTGGGAACAGCTTCACGCTGCCCATGAATTCGGTGAGCTGCATGGGATTCCCTTTTATCTGGCTGATGCCGGGGGAGAAAAGGATTGCTGGTCTCTGAATTGGCGCAGCCCGGTGGGGATCATCGTTGGCGGAGAAGCCGATGGGGCAGGGGATCAGGCGCACCGGCTGGCTGCTGGCCGGGTCAATATCCCCATGCCCGGAAAAATGGAATCGCTCAACGCCGCTGCAGCGACCAGTGTGCTGTTGTTTGAGGTCGTCCGACAGAGGAGCTCATGATTTGACATGGAGCGTGCCCTGAGCTTGTCGAAGGGCACGCTATAAATTATTAATTACAGAGGTATTCATGCGTATTCGTTCCATTACCTGTTTCTATGATCCAAAATTCAACCGTGATCCGGCTGAAATAAGCCGGATGGCTGGTCTGGCGCACACCGCCAGCGAGGCTTTCCAGCAGGCCGGTTTTGAAGTGCAGACCACCCGCCTGGCGACTACCCCCTTCCCAGGACTGCTTCCCGGGAAGACAATCGCGGCAGCCCAGGAATATGCGCAGAGCATGGAAGCCGCTGCCAGCAAAGTGGCGTTTTCCTTTCTTTCCCTCGGTCCGGCTGCGCCGGATGATCTTGCCAGCTATGCCCTCATCCCGGAGATGTTGAAAGTTACCGAGAACACCTTCTTCGGCGGGGTCATGGCCCGCCGTCCGGGCGGGTTGGATCTGGCCGCTGTACGCGCCTGTGCCGAGGTGATCGCGAATTCTTCTGACATCACTCCTGATGGTTTCGCTAACCTGCGTTTTACTACCCTGGGCAACGTGCCTGCCTGCACACCATTCTTTCCCGCTGCGTATCATGCTGGTGGGAAACCTGCCTTTGGTCTGGCTCTTGAAGCGGCGGATGTGGTCGATGCGGCTTTTCGCGGGGCAGGGTCATTGCAGGAAGCACAGCAGCGATTGGTGGCGGCCCTGGATGGATACGCCAGTGACCTGGCGGGGGCAGCAAATCGGATCGCGGATCAATTCCAGGTGGATTTCAAGGGCATGGATTTCTCGCCTGCACCGTTCCCGGAGGAGCGCTGCTCACTGGGTGGGGCAGTGGAACTGCTGGGGGCACAGATTGGGCAGTATGGGGGTGTGGCCGCTGCGGCGGTGCTGGCGGATGCGCTTGACCAGGGAGGCTGGCAGCGCGCTGGCTTCAATGGCCTCATGCTGCCGGTGCTGGAAGACGCCATTCTCGCCCAGCGCGCCGCTGAAGGCAGCCTGAGCATCAAAGACCTGCTGCTCTTCTCCACCGTGTGCGGGACGGGGCTGGATACGGTACCCCTGCCCGGCGATGCTACGGCAGAACAGATTTGTCCCGTCCTGCTGGATATCGCCGCTCTTTCCCTGCGGCTGGACAAACCCCTGACGGCGCGCCTGATGCCCGTGCCGGGCAAGCGGGCTGGGGATATGACCGAGTATGACTTTGCTTACTTCAAGAACGGCGGGGTGCTGGCCTTACCTGATGCAGGGGTAGGGGGATTGCTGGCAAGTAATGAGACTTTTGATTTGAAGCCTCGTCACAGTTATCGGTGATTGCTTCGCTTACAGATCAATGCGCATAGTCATTATTTTTAAGAGCTGAATTAAAACATCCCGCGGATTTGATTACTCGCGGGATGCTGCTTTTTGAAACTACTCAAGCAGGTAGCTGTGCGTTCCCGGTTGAATGCCCCCAAACTCACCTTTGGTTGGGTGTTGAACTTTCAATTATTATGATAAAATAGGTCTAAATTATTATAATCAGCAATAGTAAAACGATGAACTGTATAACACAACCATAAGAAACAAGGAGAATCAGATGACGATCATCACGAATTTAGGGTATCCGCGGATCGGCCTTCACCGCGAATTGAAGAAAGCTCTGGAAGGGTATTGGAAAGGCAATTCTTCACAGGCTGAGCTTTTGAAAGCTGCCGCCGAAATACGAAAAACCAACTGGCAGCTTCAGGCCGAAGCCGGGATTGCGCATATTCCATCCAATGATTTCTCACTGTACGATCAGGTGCTGGATACGATTGTTATGGCAGGGGCAGTGCCCGTGCGATACAAGCATGCCAACGGGCAGGGGCATCAGGTTGATCTGGATACCTATTTTGCCATGGCGCGCGGTGTGCAGAACGAATCCGGGCTGGACATTCCCGCCATGGAAATGACCAAGTGGTTTGATACCAATTATCACTATATCGTTCCTGAGCTGGCGCCTGACCAGCATTTTCACCTGGCGTCAAGCAAGGTCGTTGATGAATACAACGAAGCCAAAGCCCTGGGCATTCAAACCCGCCCCGTATTGCTGGGGCCGGTCAGTTTCCTGTTGCTCTCGAAATCTACCGGTGAGGGTAAGGTTTCTTTGGATCTGCTGGAAGGTTTGTTGCCGGTGTATGAGCAGGTACTTTCGCAGCTTGCCGAGGCGGGCGCCGAGTGGGTGCAGATGGATGAGCCTTATCTGATGATGGATTTGAGCACTGAAGAGAAAGCAGCTTTCGAACGCACCTACCAGAAGCTGGAAAAACTGGAAAATCACCCCAGGCTCCTCGTGGCGACGTATTTTGGGGCATTACTGGATAATCTCGATCTCGCCTTGCACCTGCCGGTGGATGCCCTGCATCTAGACCTGGTGCGCGCCCCGGAGCAGTTGGCGGAAGCCCTGGAACAGATTCCTGATGGCCTGATCCTCTCTTTGGGGGTAGTGGATGGCCGCAATATCTGGCGCACCGATCTTGAAAAAGCTGCTGCTCTGGTGCAGCAGGCGGTTGACCAGCTCGGTGCAGACCGGGTGTGGGTTGCGCCTTCCTGCTCACTGCTGCACGTCCCGCAGGACCTGGCCCTGGAAACCGAACTTGATGAAGAGTTGCGCAGCTGGCTGGCATTTGCCCGTCAGAAACTGGGTGAACTGACCGCACTAGGCAATGTTGTCAGCGGCGGGTCAGAAAAGGCTGCTGATGCGCTGCGCCAGTCACGGTTGGCGGCTGCCTCCCGGGAGACATCCAGGCGGATTCATAATCCCAAGGTTGGGGAACGTTTGTCCAGTTTGACCCCTGCCATGCGCCGCCGAAATGATCCCTATGCGGTGCGCAAAAAGGCGCAGGCTGATCTTGGTTTGCCCCTCTTGCCCACCACCACAATTGGCTCCTTCCCGCAGACGAAGGAAGTGCGGCAGAACCGGTCAAAGGCTGCCAGGGGACAGATCTCCCCGGCGGAATATGAAGCCTTTGTCAAGGAGGAGATCAAGCGGACGATACGATTTCAGGAGGAAGCCGGACTGGATGTGCTGGTACATGGAGAGGCGGAGCGCAACGACATGGTGCAGTACTTTGGCGAACAGCTTGATGGTTTTGCTTTTACCCGGCAGGGGTGGGTACAGAGCTATGGTTCACGTTATGTGCGCCCGCCGGTCATTTTTGGGGATGTGCACCGCCCGCAGCCGATGACGGTCAAATGGGCGAAGTATGCCCAGTCGGTCACGGACAGGCATGTGAAGGGCATGTTGACCGGCCCGATCACGATCTTGCAGTGGTCTTTTGTGCGCGATGACCAGCCGCGGGCCGACACCTGCCGCCAGATTGCCCTTGCCATTCGGGATGAGGTGCATGATCTGGAAGCCGCTGGCATCCGTATCATTCAAATTGATGAACCCGCTTTGCGGGAAGGACTGCCGCTGCGCGCAGCCGACAGGGCAGCGTATCTCAGGTGGGCGGTGGACAGTTTCCATTTGTCTGCCGATGTTGTTGAAAATCGCACCCAGATCCATACCCACATGTGCTATTCCGAGTTCAACGAGATCATTGATTCGATCGCTGCCATGGATGCGGATGTGATTTCGATTGAAGCTTCGCGTTCAAAGATGGAACTGCTGGATGCTTTTGTTAACTTCCACTATCCGAATGAGATCGGTCCGGGAGTTTATGATATTCACTCTCCGCGGGTGCCTTCGCAGGAAGAAATGGAAGACCTGCTGCGCAAAGCGCTGGAAGTGATCCCTGCCGAGCGGCTGTGGGTCAACCCCGACTGCGGCCTGAAGACCCGCGGCTGGGCGGAAGTGGAGCCAGCCCTGAAAGCAATGGTAGCGGCGGCAAAGACACTGCGCGCTGCGCTGTAAATCTCGCGTGGCATTTAAATCAAAGCCACCCGCGGAGTTAGTCCCGCGGGTGGTTGTTTGTTTTCTCTAGCGAACCTGCTCAAAATTGATGATGATCAGGTTTTGTCCGCAGTCGGCAAAGGTGTCGAAGAAGACTTTGTCCGACAGCGGATAATTGGACTGGTTGATCAGCCGCACCCACAGATCGCCTTTTGAATCAAAGGGGTAATCGGTGAGGGCAAATTCAAAGCCGGCTTCGCCGTATTTGGTGGCGGTGCCGGTCAGGCTGTATTGATTGGTGTAGAGGCCTTCCAAAGTACCGCCGAGCTGCACGGTGATGCCGACGTAGGGACTGTCCTGCATGTCGACCACCTGACCGCCCACGCCGCTCCAGCGGCAGCCGCGGCTGGGGTAGAGGATGGAGGCGTCAATCCCCACCGGGTCGGTGCGCAGCACGAAGGGGTATTTTGAATCGACTTTCGGGGTGGGCGTGGCGGTTTGCAGACTGTCATCCCCCAGGGGTGTTGCCAGGGCGGCGGTTGCCGAAGGCAAAGGTGTCTCGCTGGGAATAGGGGTGATGCTGGCGGTGGGCGTCCAGGTGGGCGGCAGGGATGGCGGGGTGGGGGTGTTCGTTGACGGCAGGACTTCTGTCGGCAGGATGAGGGCGACGGCCTGGGTGGGTGGCGGATAGGGATTGAAGCGGTTATAGGGATTGGAATACGTCAACGCGACGAAAGCTATCATGACTACGATGCAGACCAATACAAGCGTAGTCAACACGTTCCACAGGCCGCTGTTTGCAGTTCTTTTGGTTCTGCGTCTTTTGTTTGCCATACTGCTTTTCCCTTTCCCTTCTTTTTCAGGGCAGCAGGATTTCGATCTGGCTTTTCTCGCGGCGCTCTGTTAGCCAGTTTTCCACAGCCTGATGCTGCAGGAAATTTCGCGCTTCCGGGCTAAGCGGGCGGATGCCCTTATCCAGCACCTCGACGATGTGATAGCCCAGGTCGCTTTCGATGATCTCACTGATCTGCCCCGGCTCCAGGGCGAAAGCGGCTTCTTCGACTGAAACCTGCGTTAAATACCCCCTGGGGAACCAGTACAGGTCGCCGCCCAAAGTCGGGTCGACGATGTTGGCTATCGTTGCAAATTCTACGCCAGCTTCAAGCTGATTCAGATACACATTGGCGGTATCCTCATCCAGCAGCAGCAACTGGCGGGCCTTGACCTGCTCGGCTTCCTGCGGGACGCTGGCTGCGATCTGGTCGCGCTGCCAGGCGGCTGCCATGGACAGGCGCAGGGCTTCGTGGAAGGTCTCGGTGTCAAACCCGTTGGCTTCCTGCCAGGCGGTCAGTTTGGTTTCGCCGCCGGCACTTTCTGCCAGGCTTACCAGGCGTGCATCAAGGTCACCTTCGCTGACCGTATAGCCATTTTCTGCTGCGCCCTGTGCTAACAGGGTCTGGTCGATCAGCTCGTCCAGGACGACTTGCTGCGCCTCTTCTTCAGAAGCCAGCACGTTTCCCGTTTCCTGGGCGACTTCGTACGACGCCCGCCAGGCATCGTACAGCGATTGTAGCACGAGGTCCCCATTGACTTTGACGGCGACCGGGATGGGGGTGGGGGTAGGCGGCAGGGCGGTCCGGGTTGGCGCCGGCGTTTCGGTGGCTTGTGCCTCCGGGCCGGTACTGCATCCACTCAGCCCCCAGATGGCGATCAAGGCGATCCCCAGCAGGAGGGTTTTGGTCAGGTTTCGTTTTGTGTACATTGTCCTGATTATACCCCAGCACCCGAAAGGAAACGTTTCCAAAAAATGGCTTCTTGAAGCATTTAAAGAGCCTGTAGTTTGTGGTTCCCTTGTCCAGATTCGGGTTACAATATAGACAACTGATTGCCAAATCAGTCCCCAGGGGGACCGTGATTGATGGGGGCACATAAGAATAGAAACTTTTTCGTTTCGACAGTATTCCGCTACACTGCCGACACTGTTATCAGGCTGCCTGGCACAGACAGGTTGGTCTATGACTGCATGCAGGAGGAAAAACGCATGATGAAGAATAAATCGAAACTGGTGTTGGCCCTGATTTTGGTGGGGGTGTTGTTCAGTATTGGGGCTGGGACTTTAAGTATATATTCCAGCTACAGACAAATTACATTTAATTCAATAGAAGATGTAAATCCTAAAACGGATGGACAAGGTGTGGTTTGGGTTGGCAACTATGGAGCCGATGCAGACATTTTTTATTACAATATTGCTACAGACAAAATCATAAATTTATCCAGTACTTCAACGAGCAACACTGATCCACAAATAGATGGGAATTATATCGTTTGGCAAGGAAAAGTAGGAAGTTACTTCGAAATATTCATTTATGAAATCAGTACTGGCATCACCACGCGAATAACCAACAATACAACTCATGATGCCTCCGCGAAGATCGCTGGCGATTATGTCACCTGGTTTGGACAAAATGAAGGGGAATGGGATTATGAAGTTTTCGTGTACCAAATAAGTTCCGGGGTTACCACCCAGATCACATACAACGCTGAATCTGACCAAAACCCCGTCGTTCATGGAGACTATGTATCATGGCAACACAGTATTAGTGGAAAAAATGAGATTCTTTTGCATAAGATTAGTACTGGTACAACCATACAATTAGCAGATGACTCAATAGATGCGTTTCACCCTGTTATGAATGGAGATTACATTTCATGGCGATATCCAACAGAAAATGGTGATGAAGTCTATTTACACAAAATCAGCACCAATTCAACTACTCAAATTGCCGATGATTCTTCAACTCATTACTATCTATCAATAAACGGAGACTCCATCACGTGGCAAGGCAGTGATGGAGACTATGAAATTTTACTTTATCAAGTCAGTAATAATACAACCACGCAAATCACAAATAACTCCATAAGTGATTATGCCCCCTCCCTTGATGGGGATTACATCGTGTGGCGAGATGTTAATAACAAAATACTTGCATATGAAATCAGTGCCGGCAAAACATCAACAATAGCTGATAACAGTAAAGCAAACCGAGGCCTACAGATAAGCGGAAACACTGTTGTTTGGTACAACGATGGACAGTATCGCGGACAATCAGAAGTCTACATGGCAACCTTAGGCCAAAATCCTACATTTGGCACTTACGAAGAAACAAGTGAACATCTTATTTTTTCAGACAACTGGGATTCTACAAATGTAACAGAAGCATCTGGTGGCGCATTTACAACCGCAAACGAGTCTGGCGCTTCAATTTCATTTAATTTCACAGGGCGGCAAGTGGCCTTGCTTTATACCGAGGATACCATATACGGCGACATAGAAATTGTCATCGATGACGATACTCCTGTTTTCCTTGACCAATACGGTACTGCCTTGACTTATCAGAATCGTTGGAACAGTCCTGTGCTCGAGAACGGTAATCATGCGATCACACTGACACATCCTGGTGGTGGATACAACATCAATCTGGATGCCCTGATCGTCTTTGAGCCTGATTTCACGCCTCCTGCAGCAGTTACGTTAACTGCTTCTCAAGGATTCGCATCAGGTGAAGTGTATCTTACATGGAGCGCTCCCGGTGATGACGGAGATATCGGCACAGCTTACGAATACATTGTGCGCTATGCATCCGCTCCAATCGATTCGGAATCTGCCTGGGATGCCGCAACCGATGTAAACGGAGAACCCATTCCATTGGAAAGAAGATCAGCTCAATCAATGGTTGTCACTGGCCTGCCCTTACGCCAGAATCATTACTTTTCTCTGCGTACCAGGGATTTTGTGGGCAACCTTTCTTCCCTCTCCAATTCACCCGCATCCACCGACCCCTCCCTACAAAACACAGTTGACTCGGTTTATCACATTACACAAAACACCGCAACTGAGGATAATCTAGATATTGATGGTGACTATATGGTGTATCAGGGTGATGGAGACGGAGACACAGATATCTATCTCTATCAATATAGTACAGGCCTGATGACCAGGGTAACCGACAACCAGGCAAGTGATAGCGAGCCAAAGATCAGTGGAGACTATGTTGTATGGCTTGGAAATGAAAACGCAGATAAAGAAATCTATTTGTATCAGATTAGCACTGGTGCAAACACGAAACTAACAGATAACTCGATCAGCGAATATTATCCCGATATCAATGGAGACTACGTCATATGGAAAAACTATGATGATGGGATTTGGGGATTATATTACTACCAAATCAGTACTGGAATGACTCATCAACTTCCCGGTATTGTAAATAGTTACTGTGTTCCACAAGTTGATGGTGACTTTGTTGTATGGTTTGGTAAACTTGACGGGCTTTCAGGTATTTATCTTTATCAAATCAGCACCGGTGTCACTAGCAAGATCGGCAACAGAGAATATACCGACCCAGCGCCTCAAATCGACGGTGATTATGTTGTATGGTATGGCGACCTGGATGGGGACCTTGATATTCTCATCCACCAGATCAGCACAGGCACCACGTTGATGACCAATAATACAAGAGATGACGAAACACCAAAAATTAGCAGTGATAATGTTGTGTGGGTCGGGATAGAAAACAATATCCGTCAAATATATCTTTACCAGCTTAATTCAGGAACTGGTCTCAGATTGACAAATAGCACAAAAGACAACCGATTTCTAAATATCAGCGGAGACTACGTAACTTGGAAAAGGGGATCGGAAAACAATATCATTCTTTACCAAATCAGCACAAACGCCGAAAGACAAATCGCCGACAATACTGAACTTTATGAAATGGCCGCCATGAATGAAAACAATATGGCATGGCGAAGTAAGGACAACCAGGATATCGAAATAAACGCGTATAGTATTGGATCGACTCTGCCAGAAGCTCCTTACCAAGAAAATAACAACAATATCATTTACTCCGGGTCCTGGATTACTCAGGATGCTGTTGAAGCCTCAGGAGGATCATTCAACCTCACCAACCAGCAAGGCGCATCGGCTTCGTTGACTTTCACCGGCCGCCAGATATCGCTGCTTTACACCAGTGATGTAGATTATGGCAATATGGAAATCGTTTTTGATGATGGGGCACCAATCCTGCTCGATCAGAATGGCCCCAGTCTTACCTATCAAAACCGCTGGGAAAGCCCTGTACTTGATTTTGGCACGCATACTGTCGAAATGCGTCATCCAGGAGAATCATCCTGGATCAACATTGATGCTATAGAAATCTCATCTCCTGATGACAGCCCTCCAGCAGCTGTTGAACTTTCCGCAGAAGCAGGACGCGCCTCTGGTGAGATCATTCTTTCCTGGACTGCACCTGGTGAAGATGGAAACAGCGGCACCGCCAGTGAATATATCCTGCGCCATGCGTCTTCGGCCATTGATTCTGAAGCCAAATGGGATACTGCTGAAGAATTTTCCGGCATGCCAGCGCCGCAAATAGCCGGGTCTGCTGAAACTGTGACCACCGCTGATATGTCTCCGCGTGAAACGCATTATTTCGCCCTGCGCACGCTGGATCACGGAGGAAACCTGTCCGCTCTTTCCAATTCTCCTTCATCTTCAGATCCATCAACTGAAACAGCAATTGACACCCCCATTTTTATTACAGATAACACAGAAAACGAAAATGGCTACAGGGTGGATGGCGATTATGTCGTTTGGTACGAACGTATCGTTCGCACACCTGGAACCCTTGGCACAGCTGAAATTTTCATGTACCAGATCAGCACCGGTCTGATCAAACAAATTACGAATGATGAAAGAAATAACACCAATCCTCAAATCAATGGCAATTATGTGGTCTGGGAAAGTGATCTTGATTATGACCCAGAAATATACCTCTATCAAATCAATACTGAAACCACCACGAAAATCACGGATAACGGTAGAGGTGTTTATGATGAAGAGCCTCAAGTGTTTGGCGATTACATCGTCTGGCAATACAAAAACAACTCAGATTATGAAATCTATCTTTATCAAATCAGTACAGGGATTACCACGCAAATCACAAACGATGATATTTCCGATGTGAGCCCTCAGATCAATGGTAATCATATTGTTTGGATTAAGGACGAACCTTACGAGGATCAAATCTATCTCTATGAGATCAGTTCTGGCATCACTACACAAGTAACTGATTCTGATGAAAATAAATATAATGTATTGATCGACGGGGATTATGTTATATGGGAAGACGGTTTTAGTCCCGATCTCTTTATTTACCAAATTAGTGTAAACACTATCACAGATTTTTACAGAGGAGCGGCATATAATCCCAGACAAAGAATCAATGGAGATTATGTTGTCTGGCAACAAGAAACGGGAGGCACCAGTACAGAGCTTGACATTTGGCTTTACCAACTCAGTACCGGCACTGCCACACAGATCACTGATAACGACATTGATGACCAATATCCCGATATCTACGGCAATAATGTAGTGTGGCTAAGTGACCAACTTCACCTTTACCAGATCGATACTGGTGTTACCATACCAATCTCAGCAGATATAACTTCCTTTTATCCTCCTCGTATTGATCGAAATCATATTCTGTGGGGAAAATTTGAAGATCAAGTCAGGAGTCTATATCTCTATACAATCGGAGATTCTCCTCAAGGCGGCACCTATCAGGATACATCTGCGGATATCAGCTTCTCAGGAGATTGGAATACGATCTATGCCGAGGAAGCTTCAGGTGGTTCGTACGCTGCTTCCCTCCAATCCGGGGCATCAGCCTCATTAACCTTCACTGGCGTCCAGGTGTCCCTGCTTTACACCGCTGGTCCAGATCAAGGAGATATTGAGATCACGATCGATGGCAGCGACCCTGTACTTCTGGATCAACACAATGTTTCCCTCAGCTACCAAAATCAATGGGACAGCTCTCAACTGGCCAACGGGTCACATACCATCACCTTGCGTCACCCTGGCGGCGGGCATACGATCAATATCGACGCCTTGATTGTCACCACCTCACCGGATACAACACCACCCGATGCGGTTACCCTCCAGGCAACACCTGGTTACAGCAGCGGCGAAATCAATCTAAACTGGATCGCCCCTGGAGATGATGCTGACATAGGTATTGCCACAGAATATATCGTACGTTATGCTGATAGTGAGATTACTGCACAGGCTGGCTGGGACGCAGCCAACGATATTTCCGGGGAACACGCCCCGCTGAGCGCCGGTTCTCCCGAAGAGCTGATTATCGCCGGCTTGAATCCTGAACAAACCTATTACTTCGCGTTGCGCACCCTCGACGAGGCCGACAACATTTCCGCATTGTCTAATTCACCTGGGGCAACAGATCCTACCAGATCGAAGAATGCAAACAACCCCTTCCAAATCACCGACAATCGGGTAAACGAATCCGGCTATAAAGTCAATGGTGATTATGCCGTATGGTGGAGCGATGTAGACGGAGACGATGATATCTATCTCTACCAGATCAGCACTGGCATCATTAAACAAATCACAAAAAACAATGCTGATGATGATACCCCTCAAATTATCGGGGATCACGTAGTATGGGAAAGTAATCTGGATGGAGATTGGGACATTTATCTGTATCAGATCAGCACGGGCACAACGGTCCAGGTAAGTGACAACACAGCACAAGATCACGCCGCCGAGGTCAATGGCGACTATGTTGTATGGTTCGGCCAGGGTGATGGAGATCTCGAAATCTATCTTTATCAAATCAGCACTGGCGCTACAACCCAGGTTTCCCACAATACTGCGGGAGATTATTATCCGCAGGTTGATGGCGACTTTGTAAGCTGGTATGGTCGGAACGATGGAGATCATGAAATTTATCTCTATCAAATCAGTACAGGCATTACGCGGAAAATTACAAATAACACTAGAGCTGATGACGTCCAACCCAAAATCAACGGAGACTATATAGTTTGGTTTGGCGGTACAGATGCAGATGCGGAAATCTATATGTACCAGATCAGCACCCGTACCACCAGGCAAATAACCAACAACCACGAAAATGATTATGATCCGAGAGTCAACGGAGATTATGTCGTCTGGTACGGTATGGGAGATGGAGATTCAGAAATCTATCTCTACCAAATCAGCACTGACACTACTAAACAGTTGTCAAACAACACAATCGCAGATGATCTCCCCGATATTGATGGAGATTATGTTGTTTGGGAAGCATATGCCGATGGAGACTGGGAAATCTACCTTTACCGAATCAGTACTGGACTAGTCACGCAAATCACCAATAACGAAAGCCAGGATGAGTATCCCTATGTCAATGGGGATAACGTGGTCTGGGGTAACCAGGCAGATGGAGATACAGAAATCATCCTGTTCACTCCAGGAAAACCTGTACCCGTTGGAACCTACCAGGAGGATAACCCAAATATCTTTTATACAGGTAACTGGACACCCTGGAACACGGATAATGCCTCCGGCGGATCAACGCGATACAGCAATGACGTCAATGCTTCTGCTACCCTGATCTTTTCCGGCCGCCAGGTCTCATTGCTCTACACCGGTTTCACCAGCCGCGGGAACATCGAGATCAGCATCGATGGCGGGGCGCCTGTGCTGCTTAACCAGTACGGCAGTGTTCTGACTTTCCAGAACCGTTGGGACAGCCCCATCATGAATTCCGGCAAACACACAATTGTGCTGCGCCACCCCGGAGGCACCAAGTACATCGATCTGGATGCGTTGATTGTTACTTCTCCTGAGTCCGACCCACCTGCGGCAGTGACCTTGAATGCGGTGACTGGCAGCAACACCGGTGAAGTGGATCTGGACTGGATTGCCCCTGGTGACGATGATGATACCGGTACAGCCACAGAGTATATTCTTCGTTATGCAGATACGGCCATTGACAGCGAATCAGCGTGGGACGCTGCTACAGACGTGACCGGCGAACCTGCACCGCAAATCGCAGGCACAACCGAAACGCTGACCCTCTCTGGCCTGGTGCCCGGACAGACCTACTTCTTCGCCTTGCGCACGCTGGACAGCGATGCCAACCTGTCTGATCTGTCCAATTCACCTTCTGCAGCAGCAAAGGCCATTACGCCAGTGGAAGTCGGGACGTACGAGCAGGATGACATCAACATTAACTACTTCGGCAACTGGACTACATGGGATGATGCCCGTGCCTCCGGCGGCTCTACCAGTTATTCGAATGATGCAACGGCATCAGCGTCGCTGACCTTCAGTGGGCGCCAGGTATCGTTGCTCTTCACCCGCTATGCCAGCCGTGGCAATATTGAGATCAGCATTGACGGCGGGACGCCTGTGCTGCTCAATCAGTACGGCAGCAGCCTGACCTTCCAGAACCGCTGGGACAGCCCGCTGATGGAAGAGGGGATACATACGGTCGTTCTGCGCCACCCTGGCGGCACCAAGTACATTGACCTGGACGCGTTGATCGTCTCCTCACCCGAATCCATTCCGCCTGCGGCAGTGGTCTTGAATGCCAGTGCAGGAAGCGGCATTGGCGAGGCCGACTTGAGCTGGATCGCGCCCGGCGATGATGGTGATACCGGCACAGCCGCGGAGTACATCGTGCGCTACGCCTCATCTGCCATTGACAGCCAGTCCGCCTGGGATGCCGCCACAGAAGTGAGCGGTGAACCCATCCCGCAAACTGCTGGCACAACAGAAAGTATGACCATCGCCGGCCTCATCCCCGGGCAGGCCTATTCCTTTGCCCTGCGCACGCTGGACGATTCCAATAACCTGTCTGACCTGTCCAATTCTCCATCGGTGACAATCTTTGCACCCCCACCGGTAACAGAAGGCACCTACCAGGAAGGTGATCTCAACATCATCTATACGGGCAACTGGACCGACTGGAACACGGCCCCTGCCTCTGGCGGCTCCACCCGTTACAGCAACGATCCCGCCGCCTCGGCCTCGCTGACCTTCTTCGGCGGTCAGGTGAGTTTGCTTTACACCGGTTATGTCAGCCGGGGGAATATCGAGATCAGCATTGACGGCGGGGCACCAGTGCTGGTGAATCAGTATAACAAAAGCCTTTCTTACCAAAAGCGCTGGGACAGCCCCCAGCTGGATACCAATTTGCACACGATCACCGTGCGCCACCCTGGCGGCGCGGGCTATATTGACCTGGATGCACTCATTGTTTCTCCGCATGCGCTTTCAGGTGAACTTCTGAAATCCCGGGTTCAACTCACCCATACACCTGCGGGAGAAGCATATTTTTATCATCAGTATCCAGTTATCGATGGTGACTATATCGTCTGGCGAACCGAAGGCAGAGATGCGACAGGTATTGCGCTTCATCAGATCAGCACCGGGGCGACGACAGCCATTGCCAATGCAGGTGAACATCCCCAGATCCATGGCAATAACGTGGTTTGGGAGTGTGGGGATGTTTGCCTCTACCAGATTGATACGGGCGTTACCACCAGGATCAATGATTCGGGCAGCGGACACCAATCTCCTCAGGTTTACGGAGACTATGTGGTATTTGTCAGCGATCAGGATGGCGATGATGAAATTTACCTGTATCAGATCAGCACCGGCGTCAAAAGCCAGCTGACCAACAACACTTCCGGCGAATCCTGGCCTGACATCGATGGTGATTTTGTTGTATGGGTAACGGAAGACTACGATATTTATCTTTATCAGATCAGTACTGACACCACTACAAATATCACCAACAATCAAAACTGGAATGTTTCCACGCGTATCAGCGGTGATTATATTGTTTGGATGGGCGGCGCCCCCTCAGATATCTATCTTTACCAGATCAGCACCGCCATCCTTACCCAAATTACCAATGACGCCGTCTCGAATCGGGCGCCCGAAATGGATGGCAAGCATATTGTCTGGCTGCAATACCCCGATGGCAGCGATGTCAAAGACATTTATCTGTATGCCATGGATAGCGGTATCAGCAGGAAAATCGCTTCTACCGGCACAGCGTTTAGCTGGGATATTGAAACGGGTCCCTACGTCAAAGGCGATTTTATCACCTGGATGAGCAGGGACGGCAGCACAGAAAATGACACTGAAGTCTATTTGTATCAAATCAGCACCGATATGCTTGAAATGGCCTCTGATAATCTTGGCGGGGATGGACAGGCTGCGCTAAGCGGCACACATCTTGTATGGTCTGGCGCTTTATACAACTCAGGAAATTACGACATTTTCCTCGCTGAACTCAATACGCCGGCAGGTGCCGGCACCTATGAAGAAAAAGACGCCAGCATCGTCTACACCGGCAACTGGACCACCTGGAATACCGCCAGTGCCGCGGGCGGCTCGACACGTTACAGCAATGATCCCGCTGCCAGTGCCACGTTGACCTTCTCTGGCCGCCAGGTTTCGCTGCTTTTCACCCGCTACACCAGTCGCGGGAATATCGAGATCACCATAGACGGCGGGACGCCGGTGCTGCTCAATCAATACGGCAGCAGTCTGACCTTCCAGAACCGCTGGGACAGCCCGCTGATGGCGGATGGCACCCATACGATTGTGCTGCGTCACCCTGGCGGCACGAAATACATTGACCTGGATGCCTTGATCGTATCGTCACCGGAGTCCGACCCGCCCGCGGCGGTAAGCCTGAATGCTGCCACCGGCAGCGATACCGGCGAAGTGGACCTGGACTGGATTGCGCCGGGCGACGACGGGGATACCGGCACGGCTGCAGAATATATCGTGCGTTATGCTCCATCCGCGATTGACTCGCAGGCTGCATGGGAGGCTGCCACAGACGTGAGCGGCGAACCCGCACCGCAAATCGCCGGCACGGCTGAAACGTTAACCCTGTCTGGTCTTGTGCCTGGACAGACCTACTTCTTCGCCTTGCGCACACTGGATGATTCGGGTAATCTGTCTGACCTGTCCAACTCCCCCTCAGCGGAGGCGAAAGCGCCTACCCCGGTGGGGGTGGGCACCTATCAGGAAACCGATGCCAATATTGTTTATACAGGTATCTGGACACCGTGGAGCACAGCCAGCGCCTCCGGTGGTTCAACGAAGTATTCCAATGACCCCGCGGCTTCAGCCTCGCTGACTTTCATCGGTCGACAGGTCTCTCTACTCTTCACGCGTTATTCGAGCCGTGGCAATATTGAGATCACGATTGATGGCGGGACGCCTGTGCTGCTCAACCAGTACGGTGCTGCGCTCAGCTTCCAGCACCGCTGGGACAGCCCGTTGATGGCGGACGGCACCCATACCATTGTTTTGCGCCATCCGGGGGGGGCGAAGTACATTGACCTGGATGCCTTGATCGTTTCCTCACCCGAGTCTGACCCGCCCGCGGCAGTGACCCTGAATGCGGTCACAGGCAGCAACACCGGCGAGGTGGATCTCGACTGGATTGCACCGGGGGATGACGGGAATACGGGTACGGCCAAGGAGTACATCGTGCGCTATGCCGCGACCGCGATTGACTCCCAGGCGAAATGGGACGCCGCTACGAACATCATCGGTGAACCCGCGCCGCAAATCGCAGGCACAGCAGAAACGTTGACCGTCTCCGGCCTGGTGCCTGGGCAGACCTATTTCTTTGCCCTGCGCACCCTGGACGATTCGGGCAATCTGTCTGACCTGTCCAACTCGCCTGCGGCAGAGGCCAAAGCGCCCACGCCGGTTGAACCGGGCACCTATCAGGAAACGGATGCCAATATTGTTTATACCGGCAACTGGACGCCATGGAGCACAGCCAGTGCTTCCGGCGGTTCAACGCGCTACAGCAATGATGTGAATGCCTCCGCAACGCTGACTTTCACCGGCCGCCAGGTTTCGCTGCTTTTCACCCGCTACACCAGCCGCGGGAATATCGAGATCACCATAGACGGCGGGACGCCGGTGCTGCTCAATCAATACGGCAGCAGTCTGTCCTTCCAGAACCGCTGGGACAGCCCGCTGATGGCAGACGGCACGCACACGATTGTGCTGCGTCACCCTGGCGGTGCGAAATACATTGACCTGGATGCCTTGATCGTTTCCTCACCGGAGTCTGATCCGCCCGCGGCGGTAAGTCTGAATGCTGCCACCGGCAGCAATACCGGCGAAGTGGATCTGGAGTGGATTGCACCGGGCGACGACGGGGATACCGGCACAGCCGAAGAGTACATCGTGCGCTACGCCGACAGCGCCATTGACTCCCAGGCGAAATGGGACGCTGCTACAAACATTATCGGCGAATCCGCGCCGCAAATCGCAGGCACGGCGGAGCACCTGACTGTCACTGGTCTGGAGCCCGGACAGACCTATTACTTCGCCTTGCGCACCCTGGACGATTCGGGCAACCTGTCTGACCTGTCCAACTCGCCATCGGCGGAGGCTAAAATGCCCACGCCGGTGGGTGAGGGCATCTACGAAGAAGATGATGTGAATATTGCGTATACCGGCGCCTGGACATCCTGGGGCCATGTCAGTGCTTCGGGCGGCATGATCCGGTATATCAATCAGCCGGATGCATCTGCCATGTTGACCTTCACCGGTCGGCAGGTTTCGCTGATCTTCACGCGCTATACCAGCCGGGGCAATATAGAGATTGTGATAGATGACGGGGCACCTGTACTGCTCAACCAGTACGGCCCGGCACTCAGTTTCCAGCACCGCTGGGACAGCCCCGTGCTGGAGGCGGGAACGCATACCATCCGTCTGCGTCACCCCGGCGGTACAAAGTACATTGACGTGGATGCCATTGAAGTGAGAGCAGAACCACAATAAACACATTATTCTCCGCCCCCGGTCATTTCACCGGGGGCGGAGAATTTTCTGGCTGCCCAACAGGATTGCAATGGTAGCAGTACAAACAGGCTGACGATGCGCATGAGCTGGTTCAACCGGCCAGGAATAAATCAGGCCCGGCACGGCTTGAATGTTCAGGTGCGGGATGGTCTAGACATGTGCGCTTCACATTTTAAGTGCTCCTCTCCCCATGATCCCGCAGAAAAAATGCGGTAAGATTAGGGGGATTTAGACAGCCCAGGAGTGTACCGGGGCCCGAAAATAATGAGAGGAGCGGACTGTTCCGCAAGATCGATGTCGTTTACCAGCCTGACTTTCTTTGTGTTTTTTGCAATTGTGCTGATCCTTTACTGGCTGCTGAAAAAGCGGGAGCGGCAAAACCTGTTCCTGCTGCTGGCAAGCTATATTTTCTATTTCTATTTCGATCTGGTGTTTGGCTTGCTGATGCTGGCCTCCAGCGCGGTGGATTTTGTGCTGGCGCAGGGAATGGCGAGCCGCCCCGACCGCCGCAAGCTGTACTTGTGGCTGAGTTTGACTTTGAATGTGGGCGCTTTAGCAGTGATGCGCCATTTTGGATTTTTTGCGGACAGCCTGAACCTGCTTTTTGGCGGTGTGGGTTGGCAGATAAATGCCACCCTGCTGGCGCCGCTGGGCATCTCCTTTTATACGCTCAAAAAACTGAGTTACATCATTGACGTGTATAAAGACAAGGAAAAACCGGCTGACCATTTTGTCGATTTTGCTCTGTTTGTGGCCTTTTTCCCGCAGATCCAGGCCGGGCCGATTGACCGCGCGCGCAACCTGCTGACGCAGATCAAAAAACCGCGCGAATGGAAGGCAGACTGGTTCCACCGTGCCTGGCCGCTGGTGGTGAGCGGGCTGTTCAAGAAGCTGGTGATTGCCGCCGGCGTTGGGGCGTATGTGGACCGTATCTTTTTGCTGGACAAGCCAGGCAGCGTCCTGATGGTATTGGCGGGGGCAGCGGCCTATGCCGTGCAGATCCTGGCAGATTTCTCGGCTTACACAGATCTGTCCCGCGGGTTTGCGCTGCTGCTTGGCTTTGAAACGCCGGAGAACTTCAAGCAGCCTTATGCTGCGCTGACCCCTACTGACTTCTGGAACCGCTGGCATATTACCTTGTCGCAGTGGCTGCGCGATTACATCTTCTTTCCGCTGCGGCGCAGTTTGCTGCGTGCAGGGGGGACGGCGGCGGCATGGGCGGCGATTATTCCCCCGCTGGCGGTGATGCTGGTCAGCGGGCTGTGGCATGGGGACGGGTGGAACTTCCTGGTGTGGGGGCTGATGCACGGCATCTGGATCGTGGTTTATCAATTGCTTGGCATGGGCGGGGCATGGCAGCCGAAGAACTTGCTGACCAAGGCGGCCGCCTGGCAGGCGGTAATGGCTTTCCTGGTGGCAAGCTGGATGGTGTTTCGTGCGCCCTCGCTGGGCTGGTTGGGGAGGCTGCTCAGCGAAGCGCCGCTGCTGGGCTCGCATGACCATCTGATCGTGGCGCTGATCACCCTGACAGCGGCGGGATTCTACGGTGTGTTGTGGAACCTGAAAGCTCTGGCAGAAAAACTGTGGCTGCGGGTACCTGTGCTGGAGCCGCTGTATTATGCCGCCGCTGCAGTGCTGACGATCATCTATGCCAAACCCGGTTTACAAGACTTTATTTATTTCCGTTTTTAGAGGATATGCATGAGAAAATTCCATCATTTTATCGTATTCCTTGTGATATTGAGTTTGCTGTTTTCCTGTCTGATCAGGCTGCGTTATGACGGGGAGTATCCCCTGGAAATCGGGCAAGATTTTGATGATAATTTGCGGATAAACCATCAGGAATACCTGGACAGAGAAAAGCCCGGGATGGTGCTGATGGGCGACTCGACCTTGCACGACAGTGTAAATTTTGACCAGTTGGGCGCGGCTTTGGGTATTGACGCGTATGGCGTGGCTATTCCGGGTTCGACCACTGCACTGTGGTACCTGATCCTGAAGAACAACATCGTCACCGCTGAACACAAGCCCGATTATCTGGTGCTGTTTACCCGTGAGACGATGATCACTGCGCCGGAGTTCCGTGTGGATGGCGGCTATTTCGCCACGATCGATGAATACGCCGCCGCTGATGAACCGCTGCTGCTGGAGCGCTCGTACATGCAGCAGATGGACCCGCTGGAGCAGACAGCGGCGCGCTGGCTGCCGATATTTGGTCAGAGGGATCAGGTTCGCGAGAGCATCACTTATCGTATTGACCATACCGTGCCGGTGCTGTTCCATTGCGGGGAGGCGTGTGTGAAGAATGCGTTGGACGCGATCTTTGCTGGCGCGGCGGACAAGAAAGCGGTGCTGGCTGCTCAAAACCAGGCGGAGAACTATCTGCGGCAGATGGAGCAGTTGTTTTTTGCACGTCAGTTGAATCGTTCTTATTTGCCGGAGATGGAACGGATGACACGAGAGAATGATATTCGGTTGATCGTGGTGGAGATGAAAACTTTTCGTAGTCCGTCGTCCACGACGACCACGCTGCTGCTGAATGGCTACATGCGTGGCCTGCGGGCGTACTGCGCTGAGAAGGGGATTGTTTATATCAGCTTTGCGGATGATCCGCGGTTGACGCGGGAGCTTTTCCCGGACGGGTTTCATCTGACCGAGGAGGCTATCCCGATGTTCACCGATATGCTGGCGGAGAAGCTGGCGGGGGTGGTGGAATAGGTTTCGTATAGGTGATTCACTATTATCATCACTATCACAGGTATATTCCACATGCTGCAATGGCGGCGGATGAACCCCGGGCGGGGATTGGGGTTCGGGTAGAAAGGGAATAACAGACAGGGGAAGGGGAAGCATTCAGCAAATCACTGACACTGGGCTTCGCCACGACGGGAGACGAAGGGAAATTTCATCCTGGAGAGATCACAAGTATCTGTGCAAGGATGATCCAATTGCACGTGAAACTTTCCTGGTTTTGCCGCGTAGATTAATGGATCCTTTTCAAGTTAAAATTTTCATGCCAGACGGTATGATACGGGAGTTCAGGAGAATATGGGTATGAAGAATTTTTCATCAGAGTTCAGGCGGCCGGTACAACGTAAGCGGGCGGAAATGTATTTGCTGGCGATGCTGGTTTGCTTTGGTCTGTCGGTGGCGTTGACGCGGTTATTTCTGGAGCTGAGCGGGTATCCGCAGCTTGGCAATAGCGAACTGCATATCGCCCATGTGCTGTGGGGCGGGTTGCTGCTTTTTGCGGGGGTGCTGGTGCTGCTGATGTTTGCCAACCCGTGGGCAGCCTATATGGGCGCCGTACTGGGTGGAGTGGGGATGGGATTGTTCATGGATGAGGTAGGGAAATTCATTACCCAGAACAATGATTATTTTTACCCGTGGGCAGCGCCGATCATTTACGCCTTTTTCCTGCTGACCGTGATCATCTATCTGCGGGTTAACCGTAACCAGCCTGATGATCCGCGTTCGGCCATGTACCATGCTCTGGATTTATTATCCGAAGTTCTTGATCATGATCTGGAGGCAGCCGAAAAAGCAGAGCTGATAGGCCATTTGCAGGCGGCACAGGCGGAGGAAGAAAACGAAGACCTGGTTGTGCTGTCACAAACGCTGCTGACGTATATTGAGCGGGTAGAGCTACAATTGGCGCCGGATCGCCCGGACTTTTGGCAGCGTTGGGAAGTCCGTCTGAAGCACTGGGAAGAAAGCCATTTTAACCGTATGCGGTTGAAGTGGGGGCTGCTCCTTGGGTTGGGGTTATTGGCTGCCATTTCTTTTGGCGAGCTGGCGGTCGTGGCTCGGGTGCAGTATGTTCCTGATGTGCTTTCAGAGATATTGATTGATCTAATGCTGGGAGGGCAAGTGAGAGGCGTACGGGGGGTGCGCTGGTTTACCGCCTTCACCGCACTCAGCGGCGGGATCGGGCTGCTATACGCCGTGTCAATCGTGTTGAGTGTGTTGGGCAAAGAACGTGCGGGGTTTAATTATGCTTATGCCGGCCTGCTGCTGGAATTGACGGGAGCCAATTTGCTGGCTTTCTATTTTAATCAGTTTTCAATGATCTTCTTGGCGCTGGTACAGTTGATCCTGTTGATTGCGGTTATGCGTTATCAGAGGAGATTTTTGACGTGATTCCGTCCAGTTTTTCACAGAATTTCCAGCGAGTCGTGAAAATTCAATAGAAACAAAATTCCTCTAAAGAGACAGGGCATGTTTGCTGGACAGATCGTACGCCCTGCTCTACAATGGATTCATCTTTATCCATTCCACAAAAACATCATTTTTCAGGAGGGTTTATGTCAGCAAAGCAGCCGGAAAAGAAATCAGGACGGACTCTGTTTGCTCTGGGATTAGGCTATTTAATTGACCAGGGCGAGGCGCAGGCGATGGGGGTGCTTTCGCCCATCATTCAAAACGTGTGGGGGGTGAGTTTTGGCATGCTGGGATTGATGACCACCCTGCGTAATATTACCCAAACGGTCAGCGCGCCTTTTTGGGGGTATGCTGCCGATAAATATTCCCGTAAAAAGGTGCTGGTTTTCGGTACGGGCATCTGGGGAATCTGGACAATCCTGGTTGGTTTGATGCCCAGTTTTACCGGTGTATTGATCGTCCGTGCCATTTCAGGTCTGGGACTGGGTTGTTTGATGCCCGCTACCTTCTCCTTGCTCGGTGATCACTATCCTCAGGAGAAGCGAGGCAAGGCATTGGGTGTGATTGGCTTTGTAGGACTGATGGGCACGGTGGTCGGCGTGCTGGCGCTGGGTTTTGTGGCGACACCGGAGCTG
>Ga0334887_1001463_pt1 | contig 30410 bp, 34 predicted proteins | sample GraSluR1_MG_10_FD_207217 | JGI IMG/M metagenome (GOLD analysis project Ga0334887, IMG submission 207217) | Sludge microbial communities from methane-producing bioreactor in Wageningen University, Netherlands - Granular Sludge_18_07-R1 | ecosystem: Engineered > Bioreactor > Anaerobic >...
TAAATCTCGCAACACGAGGAACTCCTCCATGTCCAGCATCAGCACAACCCCTGAGTTTCAACTCAGGGATTAGCAGGTGGACAGTTTTATTCCGCCATAATTGGACAGATTTAGACCGCCAGTGACACCCGAGGGCGAAGCGTTGCTGGTGGACGTGATGCAAGAGGTGACGACGTGGATTCGTCAGAGGTGTAATAAACGGTAGAAAGGACCAAATGCTGGGGTAGGGCAGAAAACAAGAGTTGAGGACGTACTGCAACTTATGTGAAAGCTGTTGGAAGAGCATGAGTAGATTAGATTGGAATCCAAGGATTAGCGATAACCTCTAGGCGTTTACTAGCAAGATCTAGGTGAAAATCATGGTGATGTTGAATGCCGGTTCTTAATTGGATTTGATTGGTATTCTATTACAAAAAAAATTACTCCTATTAGGATCAAAGCAATTCCCGCTAAAACCCAAATTAAATATGAAACTGGAATGCTGCTTGGAGGTTGTCCACCGGCCATTGTGCATCCTAATCCTATAAATACTATTGATGATAAATTAAATTTTGACATCCTTTTTATCTTTGCCTCATATTGACTAATATCGCTAGTTAAATATGCAACACGCTCCTTCAGATCTGCGATCTCCTGGCGTAATATTCTTTCTATCTCTAGCATCGAATGAAATCTTTCTTCAGTCTGTTCCCAGTACTCTCTATCAACAGAAACGAACAATTTATCTTCTACATTAGATTTAGATGTATTCTCAAACTTAGAGCAGGATCGTTTACCGGTAGGATGTGGTTTCTGTATTTCTACTTCCTCTCCTGTTGTATACTGAAATCTTGGCTTAACCTCATGGTCTTTATCTCCAAAAAATTCATCTTCCTTCAATTTATCACCACAAGGAATTTCATGGTTTTTCCTTCTCCTTGTGAGGACCTATCGGTACATATGTTTCAATTTGGTTTTCTTTATAAGATCTCTCCAAAGAATTAATCAGTATTTCTGCTAGTCTTTGAGCCGTGCTGTGAGGGATATGGACCCGCTTTCCACGAACATATATTTTTCCGTCCTTATTGATACCTGGGTCGCGTACTCGTTCTACTGAAAATTGCCACTCGAATCGAATCCAAGCGACTCATTTTCTGCCAAACAGCCATTAAGTCATCCGTTAGCGCTATTCAGTAATCTGGGTACGCAACCATATTCTCGACAATGGCTAATTAAAACATCTATGATATAGAGGAAGATATCGGTCCACAACCAGCCTCAAATACTCGAATAGTCTGAAGAGCTCGACCAGGTTCTCGCCTACCACCAGGCGACAAAGCACAGCTTCACCAGGATGGCCCCAGGGCCGAAGTATGGACTGGCCGAGCGAGCCCCCCGGCCCTTCCCCCAACTAAGAAGCCCTTCCGTCACATTTCGACCAGCCCATTCATCTCCCGACCCGATCTCCCACCAGATCTTGACCCTGATCGACGACGCGGGCAGACTGAAGCCCCCGTTCTCCTCCTGGAGGACCCGGCCCAGGTGCTGCGGGGCGATCGCCTCCTGCTCTTCCGTCGTCGCCCCGTACTGGTGGCGGAAGTGATTCATCGCCTCCTCGATCTCGGCGAACCGCTGGCGGTGCTGCAGCCGGAAGGCCCGGACGGAGGGGCGAATCCATCTCCATCTTCTCATCTTTCAGGTCTTCGGCCCGTACCTTATCAGCCTCATGGAGTTTGCGATGACGGGTATCGATGATAGCTCGTGGAGGAGCGCTCCGGTGACCGGGGTCAGAATCCCCGGCACCGTGAGGATCACCGCCACCGCAAGGACGGTGAGGGAGAAGGCGAGGTTGTGCTTTATCGTCGTTATCGCCTTGCGGGAGACCAGTACCAGGTGAGGTAGCTTCGAGAGGTCGTCGGAGAGGAGCCCCACGTCCGCCGTCTCGATGGCCACATCGGTGCCCGTGAGCCCCATCGCTATCCCCACGTCCGCCGTCACCAGGGCCGGGCCGTCGTTGACCCCTTCGCCGACGAAGGCCACCTTCCGCCCATGGGCCTGTAGATCCCGGAGGATCTCCACCTTCTCCTCGGGCATCTTCTCAGAGAATATCTCCTCGATGCCGATCTCGCCTGCCACCCTCTCTGTGGCAGCCCGGTTGTCCCCCGTCACTATCGCCGTCCTCAGGCCCAGACGGTGGAGCCTCTCCACGACGGCTCTTGATTCGGCCCTTATCTCGTCCTCAAAGGCGAGGAGACCCGCGACCTCTCCATCTATGGAAATCAGGATGACGCTCTGGCCTGCTGCCTCCATCAGGGCCGCCTGCTCCTCTAATCCGGCTGGGATGGAGTGGCCCTGATCGACCAGGGTCTTCAGCCGTCCCAGGAAGACCTCTTCGCCTCTGATCTGAGCCCTCACCCCAAGGCCCGGGAGGGGCTCGAAGCCCTCGGGGTCGGGAAGGGGCATCCCCCGCTCCGATGCCGCCTGCACCGCCGCCCGTCCGAGGGGATGCTCGCTGAACTTCTCGGCGGCTGCGGCCATCTCCAGAAGATCGCCCTCGCTCATTCCGTCGGCGGTGTGGATCGCGACCAGCTTAGGCCTTCCGGAGGTGAGGGTCCCAGTCTTATCGAAGACGACGGTGTCCACCCTGGATAGCGCCTCCACCGTAGCCCCTTTCTTTATGAGGCTGCCCCTCAGGGCGGCGTTCCCGACGGCTGCCACCAGGGCGGTGGGGGTGGCGAGGACGATGACGCAGGGGCAGAAGACGATGAGCATGGTGATGGCCCTCATGACGTCGCCGCTCCACCACCAGAGAAGTGCGCCCGCGATCAGGGCCGTGGGCATGTATATCTGGGCGTAGCGGTTCAGCAGCCTCTCGATCGGCGGCTTCTGGGCCTGGGCCTCCTCGATCAGGGTCCTGATCTTTCCCAGGGTGGTATCCTTCTCGATCCCCGTGGCCAGCACTTCCAGGGCTCCGACTTCGTTAAGGGTTCCCGCATAGACAAGGTCGCCCGCCCTCTTATCGACAGGGATGCTCTCGCCGGTGATCGCCGCCTGGTTGACCGAAGCGGTGCCTAAGACTACCTCGCCGTCTACGGCGATCCTCTCCCCCGACCGGACCAAGAGCAGGTCCCCCACCTCGACCTCCTCGATACAGACCACCACATCGCGGCCGTCCCTCCGAACGGTGACCTGGTCGGGGAGCAGCCTCGTCAGCGCCTCCATCGACTGGTTGGCGCGGGCGGCCACGAAATCCTCCAGGAGGCCTCCCAAGAGGAGAAGGACCGCCACCACCGCTGCTGCGACGTACTCACCTATGAATATCGCCGCAAAGGTGGCTATCGATACGGGGATATCGGCGGTGAAGTCGCGCTCCCGGATCCCCTGGAGCGCCGACCACCAGATGTAAGAGGATCCCACCAGAGCGGCAGCCAGATAGAAGAGGCTATCCGATCGATCCGGTCCGCTGCTGGAGAAGAGGGCGCCAGGATCTCGGATGACGGCCATCACAAGAAGCAGCCCGCTGGCAAAGGTGAAGATCGTCCCCGGATCCAGGAGAAACTCCCGATAGCGGTAGGTCCAGTGGCGTCTTCTGCAAGAGGCAGCGTTAAGATCGTTATCCTGGAATTCTTGTGGCATTTAGTATATCATCTCCATCGCCGCTCTGGAAGCTCGGAGTCATAATTTGACGCTCTATGATAGCAACTCGTTTGAGATCCTGGTACTAATAATCGCTGGAGAAAAAGAACTTAAAAAATAATTTGATTAAATTATATTTCATCGATCGGGACTCCATGATCTCGTACCTCCTTTTCGTGATCCCTTCTACCACCATATCCTCACCCATTTGAAGACCATGAAGGCAGAAGCCCTCACTCAGCTCTTCTCTTCGAGGACCGGATCGAGGCGCTCCCCGACGATCTCCTCCAGCTCCGCCGTCGATATGGGGCACTGGACGCGGAATTGAACCCTCGCCGAGGTAGTCTCTTCGGGGCGGCCGCATCGCCGCACCAAGGCGGAGGTCGGCGGGACGCGGGACCCAGGCTACAGATCGAAGAGCCTGTCGCCCCTCTTAAAAACGGTTTCCTGGCGGACGGTTCAATCTGAGAACTCCCGGTAAGATAAATCGGATGGTGTAAAGAATAGCAGCCCTGGCAGATCCACCGACCTGCAGCCTCCGGAAGGCCTCAGGGCTCGTCTTCATCGGGTCATGAGATAACGGCTCTAATGTCCGTGGCAGCACTTGTGGGTGTGGTTGTGGTGCTCGGCGTCGTGGACGTGCTCATGCTCGTGCTTCTTTCCCTCGTGCTCGTGGACATGGACGTGCCCATCTTTTGTATGGCAACACATTTTATCTTCACCTCCTTCTTCCTATCTTGTATAACATCTAATCCTCTTTTTGGCTATAAAAGCCTTTTTGCCCTCTATTTCGAAGAAAATAGACAATTTTATGAGGGTGGATCCTCACCAATTGTGGAAATAAACCCGCATTTACGCATAAGTCTTCGGCTCAATTCTGCCGAACTGATGAACGAGTATGAAAAGAATTTATATTATTAGGATTTATTAACGGAATTCATCCCGAGATCTCCAGACCCGGCGGCCTCTGGCCGGATCGGATGGTCAGGGGACTTTGAAGGAGACCCCCTATCCCGGCCCTTATCTTTCCCGATCGGCCCTCGCGAATCGGGGGGATCTGATATCCGATATCGACGATTCGGTCCCATTACTTGCATAAGCGCCCCCGTCTCCATGGCGGACGAAGGTCATTTGGGGGGCGAGGTAGACGGACCTCATAAACCCCGCCCCATCGGTAGCATCAGAAGGCCCCGCAAGGTCGGGGCTTCATCGGCTCAGGGCCCCTCCACATCCCACCAGATCTTCACCCTCGTCGATGATGCCGGCAGGACGAGGACCCCGTCCTCCGGCTGGAGGACCCGGCCGAGGTGCTCCCTCACGATCGCCTCCTGCTCTGCCGTCGTCGCACCGTACTGGTGGCGGAAATGTTTCATCGCCTCCTCGAAATCGGCGAACCTCTGACTGTGCTGGAGGCGGAAGGTCCTGACATGCGGGAATATCCCCCTCGAATAGAGGACGTTGTAGAGGACGTCGCTCTTGGGGCCGGGCTGGTAATCTTTGCCGTGGAGCCTCGGCCAGAGGTCCCGGCAGTCCCGGTCCCAGTGGGTCTCCCCGGCGAAGTGGTAGAGGTAGATGGTGCCGCCCGGGGCGGCGGAAGCGATCATCTTCTCGATCGCCGCCCGGATGTCGGCCATCCCCAGGGAGAAGGAGGCGATGACGACGTCGTAGGGGGTTTCTAGGTCCTCGGCGACGGAGACGTCCTCCCACCGCTTCTGGACGATCGATATGTTATCGACCCCCTCCTCCGCCATCTTCTCTTTGAGGACGCAGACCATTCCTTCCGCCGGCTCGACGGCGGTGACGCTGGCGACCCTTTGAGCGAAGGGGATGGCGAGGGTGCCGGGGCCGGCGCCGATGTCCAGGAGCCGGGATTCGGGGGTGAAATCGGTCCCAGCGATCGTCTCCTCGACGCGGTGGCGGTTCTCTTTGGACATATCCCAGAACCTCTTGGCGCTCTCTTTGCTCTCCCAGATTCTCGCGCAGTCCCGGGCTGGTGTCGCCTTTCGGCTCCTCTTCAAAAGGTCGGTCCAGACGGCGTTCCAGTCGATCTCTGTGGTGGGGTTCATCGTGATATTCACCTCATTATTTCATCGTTCAGATGACGCCCGTCGCCTCCGAGGGATGCGATGGTGCGTACCGGTGTCGCTCGCGGCCGGCACCGCAGATCAGGGCGGCGGGTCGGATGCGGGCGATTATGCTCATCTTTGGCGGAAATCCTCTGATTCTCCCGGAGAGATGTTTCATGGTTTATGAGTTTTTCTATAATTATTAACATCAAGAGAGGTCAATAGAGGGGAGACGTACCTTTCAGCGAGAATTGCATTTTGTATATTATATAATTATATAGAATAGATTCGTATCGGCAGATCCTTCTCCAGCTCTTCGAGCCCCGCTCCCTTGGATGGGGCGGCGAACGGGCTTCAACCCACACCCCATCAGTTTTCACCCCGCCATCAGTTCTAGATTTCTGGGGCCGACCTATCCCACTATAGCCCCAGAACCTCGACCGTCGCCCTCGCCTCGGCGCTCCCCGCAGCGTTGGAGGCCGATATGGTGAAGGTCGTCGTCTCCTCCGGGAGGACGACAAGACGCCCCTCCCGGGCGACGGCGCCGATCCCGGGCTCGATGGCGACCTCGTCGGCGAGGCTGATGCCAGTGATCTTCCAGCGGAGGGTTGAGCCCTCCCCCGGCCCGACGATGGCGGGGCTCGCCTCGAAGACCTCGATCCTCGGGGGCGCCGTGCCGTAATCCTCCCCTGCTCCGGGCATCAGATCCAGATGGTAGAGGGCGAAGAGGAGGCCGCTGAAGACGGCGGCCATGACGGCGACCCCGAAGAGGAAGCGCTTCCAATATCCGGCTCCTCCGCCCTTTCTATCCCCGCTCCCTCTCTCACCCCTCCCGTCTGCCCTCATCTCAGAGCCCATATCGAACCGCCATCCTCCGATCCCGTCCTCCACCCTTCACGATCCAGCCCTCCAATCTTCACGATACCCCACCCTTCTCTCCCCTCAGCCGCGATCGAGATACTTCAGCAGGTCCTGCAGGCCCAGGGTGTTGATGACGTCTCCCTTCTCCAGCCAGCCGCGCCTCGCGGTCTTGACCCCGTACTCCATGGCCGAAAGGCCGCAGGTGCTGTGGGCGTCGGTGTTTATGGCGAGCTTCACCCCCAGCTCTTTGGCACGCCTCGACCACCGGTCGTTGAGGTCGAGCCTGCTGGGGTGGGCATTGATCTCCATCGCCGTGCCCGTCCTCGCCGCCGCCTCCAGTACCCGTTCCAGGTCCACCTCGTAGGCCTCCCTCTCCCCGATCTTCCTTCCGGTGGGGTGGCCGATGATGTCGACGTGCTCGCTCTCCATCGCCGCAATGATCCGGCCCGTCATCTCCCTCTCCCTCTGGTTGTAGCCGGAATGGACCGAGGCGACTACGACGTCGCATCTCCCCAGGATCTCGTCGGGATAGTCGAGCCTTCCGTCCGCCCTGATCTCCACCTCTGTGCCCACCAGGATCGAAAAATCTTCCACCTCGTCGTTGAGCCCCGCTATCAGGTCCATCTTCTCCACGAGCCTATCGATGGCGAGGCCGTTGGCGATGGCGAGGCCGTGGGAGTGGTCGCAGAAGGCCATGTACTCGTAGCCGAGCCTTTGGGCTGCATAGACCATATCCTCCATGGTGTGGAGGCCGTCGGACCAATCGGTGTGGACGTGAAGGTCTCCCCTGATATCCGAGGCCTCCACCAGCCGGGGAAGTCTTCGAGCGAGGGCCGCCTCCACCTCCCCCTGATCCTCCCTGATCTCCGGAGGTATCCACTCCATCCCCAGGTGGCGGTAAAGGTCCTCCTCCCGGTCGAAGAAGATCTCATCGCCGTCGGCGACCCTCGTCAGAGAGTACTCGGAGAGGGAGTAGCCTTTCGATAGGGCGACGTGCCGGAGCTTGACGTTATGCTCCTTGGAGCCGGTGAAGTACTGGATCACCGTACCGAAGGACCGGTGGTCGACGATCCGCAGGTCCACCTGGACCGTCTCGTCGACTATGACCGACGCCTTGGTCGGCCCCTTCATCAGCACCTCCTCCACCCCGGAAAGCTCGACGAAGGCCCTTATCGCCGCCTCCGGGGAGCTCGACGTCGCCAGGATGTCGATATCGCCGACCGTCTCCCTCCCCCGCCGGAGGGATCCCGCCAGGGTGAGGTTCTCAACTCCTGCCACCTTCTTAAGGCTCCCGAGGATCTTCTGGGCTATGGGAAGGGCCACCCCCAGGGGGATCCTATCGGACCGCTTCTTCCACCTCTCTATCGATCTCAATATGTTCTTCTCAGAGGTGGGACCCATCCGGGGGAGCCTCCGGACCCGGTGCTCCCTCGCCGCCGCCTCCAGCTCGGCGACCGTCGACACCCCCAGCTTCTGGTGGAGCATTGATACGGTCTTGGGGCCGAGCCCCGAGATCTGCAGAAGCTCCGCCATCCCCTGAGGCGTCTCCCGGAAGAGCCGTTCATGGCTCTCGATCTTACCAGTTCTCAGATATTCATCGATCTTGGCAGCGATCGCCTTTCCCACGCCGGGGATCGACTCCAGATCGCCCCGGCGAGATACATCGTCCAGGTCCGTCTTCATCGACTCCACAGACCGTGCGGCCTTCCGGTAGGCAACGACCTTGAACCCGTTCTCCCCCCGAAGCTCCAAGAGATCTCCCATCTCTCGGAGGAGGCGCGCCACCTCTTCGTTCTTCACGGAAATCTCAGCAGGACGCCCCCGACTTCAGTCGGGGGAGGAATGCGCGCCTACTCCCGCTTCTCCTTGGCATCGAAATGTTCATCTCCATAGATGGTATACATCTATACACATGATGCAGACGCTCAAGGTCAAACTTGAACCGACTCCAGAACAGGTTCAAGCTATTCGCGAGACTATGCATCAGTTTAACGCTGCCTGCAACTTCGTGGCTGACAAAGCGTTTGAGCTTCGTACCGCCAATAAAATCGAGTTGCAGAAGGTCGTTTATTATCCGATTCGGGAACAATTTAACCTCTCCGCTCAGATGGCGGTCAGAGCTATCTCTAAGACCTGCGAAGCCTACAAGAGAGATAAATCGATCAAACCGACCTTCGATCCTGACGGATCTGTCGTCTACGATCAGAGACTCATGTCCTGGAAAGGTCTCGATCTCGTTTCGCTCTTGACTCTCGAAGGCAGGATAAAGGTCCCTGTTGTCATCTGCGAGTACCACGAACCCCGGCTCAATCGGATCCGAGGACAGGCCGACCTCATTTTCGAACGGGGGGAGTTCTATCTCTGCGTCGTCGTCGAAGCTCCCGAGTCTGCGAAGATAGAACCGATTGGCGTTATCGGCGTCGATCTCGGGATCAAGAACATTGCCGTTGATTCGACCGGCGAAGAGTTCTCCGGTGACGGTATCGAGAACGTTCGATCCAATATAGATGACCTCAAAGCCGATCTTCAAAGCTGTGGGACCGATAGCGCCAAACGTCATCTCAAGAAACTCTCGGGTCGAGAGGCCAGGTTTCGTCGGGACGAAAACCACTGCATCTCCAAAAAGATGGTTGCGAAAGCCAAAGACACCTCTTCCGTGATCGCCCTCGAAGATCTTCAGGGTATCCGGGAGAAGATGACGGTTTCGAAGGCTCAGAGACGCAAACAGCATAGCTGGGGATTCTATCAGCTCAGGCAGTTCGTCGAGTACAAGGCAGCGATCGCTGGAGTTCCAGTAGTCTACATCGACCCTGCCTATACTTCCCAGGAATGCTCCGTTTGTCATCATATATCCCGGTCAAACCGACCTACTCGGGATCAGTTCGCTTGTGTCTGCTGTGGTTTCTCTGGCCCTGCTGACACCGTCGCAGCTCGAAACATAGCTGCAAGGGTGGCTGTCAACCTGCTCATCGTGGCCCGATTTTTTGCGGAGCCGCAAGCCCCCAATACTGGCGAGCATCATGCCCGCCAATTCATTGGCGGGTAGTTGACGGAAAATTAGTTGGTGAATGATCTTATAAAGAGCTCGGTCCCCGTCTCTGAGGCTCGCCTCAAAAGACGAGGAGATCGATCTGGGGTACTCCACCTCTCCTGTCGCCCGGGGAAGACGGTAGCGTCCGCCTCTTCTTCAGCTACGAGACGATATCCTGGATGTGGGTCATCTCCCCGATCTCGGTGAGGCTGCTTATCGACTCGGTCTTTAAACCGATCCCTTGGCTCATGGCGGCGGCGACGATGTTGGTACCTCCGACGAGGGACAGGCCCACGTGGTCCCGTTCCACCGATACCCCCAGGACGTTCATGTTCGGCTCACCCAGGTCCAGGACCCCAGAGAATCCCGCCTCCTCCAAGACCTCGAGCCTCTCCTCGATCCTCTCGACGGCCAGCATCGGTGCTTCCTGGAGGTTTCCGAGGATCCTTCCGCTCCCCGTCTGCATCATCTCCAGAACCGATGTCAGCTCCTGACTGATGAGGACGTCGATGGGGTCGATCGTCGTCGCCCAGTACATCAGCATGTCGGTGAACCGGACAGGCTCGCGGTCGATCACCTCGATCACCCCCCCGCCCCGGGGCCTCACGGGGACCCCAGCCTTGAGGAGGATGGCGCTGACGGTGATGCTGCAGGCGGATAGTATCTTGGCCCTGCTCCCGAAAGTCTCCACCTTCAGGTAGGGGCTTACGGCAAGGCCGCTCTCCATGACGTCCCGAAATATCCGCAAGGTAGAGTCCAGCATCTTCAGGTCCACCATGGTGGTGTTGGTGATGATATCGCCTTCCATCCTCTGGGGGTCGAAGCTCACCTTCTGCATAAGGTTCTCGATTCTGCTCAGGCAAAAGACCAGGGGTTTCAAAGCTACCACCGCATCCATCTCGCCGAAAGGCCGACCCCCTTCTTCGAGGACGGGACGCAACCTCGGCTCAAGGTCCGCCATGGCGCTCATCCTTTAAATACGGTGGAGATGGGACGGGAAAGCGGTCTTATATCACGACGTACATACTTGGCCAAGATGTTGCGCCAGAGGTTCGTGCTCGATACCACCGCCCTCACCGACTCCCTCGCCTGGGAGGGGGAGGGTTGTACCGACATTTGCGAGGGGATGAACGCCATCCTCGACTGCATAGCCGAGGCGAGGCTCCACCTCGGAATAAGCTGCTACATCCCCTACCCCTCCGTCTACAACGAGATCAGGGACTTCGTCAAGCACAACGACTGCGACGAGGCGGTTCTCATCAAGGTCGACACCTGGCTCGTCAAGATGACCCCGGACCGGTACGAGGTGAAGATCCCCTCCAAGGTCTTCTACGAGTACGTCTACTACATGAGGAGCAGGATTAACAAGGGGATGAACGTCGCCGAGGGGGCGATCTGGGAGGCGGTGGCCAGGTGCATCGCCCTCAGCGCGTCAGAAGGAGACCTTTCGTCGATGAAAGACGAGATCGAGAGGGAGGCGGTGGGAGGGATAGTGAGAAAGTTCCGGGAGAAGTACAGAAACGCCCTCCGCTATGGCATCCTCGACAGCGGACCGGACATAGACCTCCTCCTCCTGGCGAAGGAGCTGAACGCTGCGGTCATATCTCAGGACCTGGGGGTCCAGAAGTGGGCGGAGCAGCTGGGCCTGAGGTACCTGGAGGCGAGGACCTTCCCCGTCATGATAAAGGAGTACTTGAGCCGGGCGAGGGCGATCCAGAAGAGTGCCGGCCTGCCCCTTTACGTCCCCTTATCGGGGGAGGACGACACCCTCTGAACCCCAAAGAAAGATATTTTGGGGCTGAAAGCCCCCTTCAGGACCCCAGGAGCCGATCCAGGAGCCAGTCAGCCTCGAACTTCACCAGGTCTGGATAATCCTGGCCGACCCCCAGGAAGAGGACCGGCTTTCCTGTGATGTGAGATATGGAGATGGCGGCGCCCCCTTTGGCGTCGGCGTCGGTCTTGGTGAGGATCGTCCCGTCGATGGGCACCGCCTCGTTGAAGAGCCTCGCCCTCTCGACGGCGTCGTTTCCGGCGATCGCCTCGTCGACGAATATCAGAAGGTCGGGGTCCACCACCCTCACGATCTTCTTCATCTGGTCCATCAGGTTGATGTTGGTGTGAAGCCTCCCTGCGGTGTCCGCGAGGACGACGTCCCTGTGGTGGGCTTTCGCGTACTCCACGGCGTCGAAGATGACGGCTGCGGGATCTTTGCCGTCCTTGTGCTTGACGAGCTTCACCTCCAGGTTCTTCGCGTGGACCTCGATCTGCTCCACCGCCCCGGCCCGGAAGGTATCCCCGGCGGCGAGGACGACGGAGTAGCCCCGATCTCTCAGGTACCTCGCCACCTTGGCGATGGATGTGGTCTTGCCGGTCCCGTTCACCCCTACGAAGACGATCTTCACCGGTTTATCGGCCCGCGCGATGAACTCATCGACGTCGAAATGGTTCTCAGAGAGGACCTTGAAGAGGGCTGACCTGAGCGCCTCCTCGACGATCTCGCCGGTGTCGGCCCGGATCTTCTTCTTTCGCCCGACGAGCTCGTCTTTGACGGTGGCGACGATCGTCTCTGCGACGGGGAGGGCGACGTCGCTCTCCAGGAGGGCCATCTCCAGCTCCCAGAGGGGATCTGCGAGGTCTTTTTCGTCCAGGACCACCTCCTGCTCGAATATGAGGGACTTTGCCCTGGAGGTGAAGGACTGCTTCGTCTTCGCGCCGTTATTCTGGACTTGTCCCGCCTCTCCCTCTCCCGCCTTGCCCTCTTTTGCGGCGGTGGCGGCCCCGCCCTTATCCGGAGTGTGCCTCTTCTCTTCGGCCTTGTCGGCGGCTTTCGCCTCGACCTTCTTGGCTTCGGCCTCCCCCTTCTCCTGGATCTTGGTGGATACTGCCTCTTTGAACCCCTTCAGCCTCTCCTTGAACCTGTTGAACAACTCTTTCTCCCCTACTCTGAAAACTGCCTCTCGTACTGGGCGGCGATCGACTGGATCTTCCCCATCTCCTCCTCGATCCTGGATAGGGTCTGGTTGAGCTTCCCTGAGGCCTCCGATAGCTGAGCCTTCCTCTTGTTGAGATCCTCTTTGGCGTCGGCGGCGCTCTTCTCGATGCTCACCCCGGCGCCCACCCCCACGATCACCTTATCCTTGGTGGAGAGCCTTGCGTGGACGAAGGAGTCCTGGCCGATGGGCACCAGCATATCCTGTCCATCTTCCGCCGTCTCCATCGCCTCCACAGCCTTGAGGGCCTTCTCGCACCCCTCCATCGAGAGCTGGAAGAGCCCCAGCTGCCGGACTATCGCCTCGGCCTCGGCCTGGCGCTGCTGATAAACCATCAGGAGTCTCCTGACCTCCTCCTCGCTGGGAGCAGCCGGAGACTCAGCCAAGAGCCTTCACCTCTTCTATCTTCACCAGGTTTCTCTTAACTCCCTGCTTGCTCCCCAGGAGGGAGTAGGCCTTCTCTACGGCGTTCTTCTCGCTGTTGCTCTCGATCACCTTGGAGAAGGACTGCCAGCTGTTCTTCACCTTGAACTTCCCTTTGATCTCAAAATCGACCATAAGATTACCCCATAAAACCCAAAGCATCTTCGATCCGGCCCAGCTCCGGACCCGTCGTCTCGTCTCCAGCGACGTACCCTTTGCCGTTGGCAAGGATCGCCGACCCCACGAGAGGAGACCCGAAGTTCACCGTCCCCACGTCGACGGGGAGGCCGAAGAGGTCCTCCAGCTCCCCCAGCTCCGCCTCCGAGAGCCTGGGATGGGTGAGAACGCCCCGGTTGGTGACGGCAGAGGTCATCCCAACGGTCTTGAGGCCTCCGATGGTACCCCGCCGGACCTCGACGCCCAGGGTCCTTTTTATGCTCTCGCAGGCCCGGTCCGATAGCCCCGGATGGACCAGGGCGGCGGTGTCGTTGGCGAGGATGACGTTTCCTGCGGCGCTGATCTTTCCGGGAAGCCTGGCCACCCTGCCGAGGGGAGATAGCCTCTCCATATCCTCTTCGCTGGCGTGAGGCGTAAGGATGAAACCGCGGCTGTTGGCGCAGACGAGGGACCCCACGACGGAGCTGTCCGCCACCGTCATCTTCAGCGGGACGAGCCCCAGATGCCTCTCGATCGCCCTCATCGCCCCATCGACCGTCTCGGGAGGGACCAGCACCGCCTCTTCGGTGCAGCAGCCGAAGACCCCCAGAAGGGAGCTTCCCGCTATCTTCAGCCGTTTATCTGACCCGTTCGCCTGCAAACTCCGCCTCAACCCCGCCGTCATCGAACTTGACCGCTTTCACCCTCACCCTGGCCGGCGGCTTCTGTGCGCCCCTCGCCCAGATCGCCTCGTTGAGGCCAGCGCCTATCTTCACCTCATCGACGGGCGTCTTCATATGTTTAGCCAGGTACTTCCTCACCTCGTCCACAGCCTTCTTGCTCCTCTTCCACCTCGGAGCCTTCTTCACTTCCCTCAAAGGAATCGTATAAACCCGTTCTGTCTCCGCCATCTTCAACCCTCACTCTATGCTGCTCCGTCTCCAGTGACGTCTCTTGGGGTGGCTCACAACGTTTCGCATCGTCTTTATGATCACCCAGCCGGGCACTCGCCTGTTCTGGCCGAAGGCCTTGGCGTGTCTGATCTTCTTACCTTTGGTTCTCCTGCTCAAATCCTCTTCCTCCTGACTACTCTCGTGTGCATGTGGTGGGCGGGAAATATCCTCGATACCGCCTCCAGCCCAGACCTCTCCTCCAGCGCCAGCCTCAGCCCCACCTCGAAGTCGGAAGCGGGCCGGTCCTCGCTGGGGAGCGTCTCGAAGCCCAAATAGCGAGATGCCAGGTCGTTGATCGTCTTGGACCCGTACCCCGCCAGAGGCCTGATGTAATGGACTTTGCGCCTGTCCTCCAGGCTCCTAACCCCGTCGGGGGTCATCATGGGAGCCCGATCTTCTCTCTTGGTCCCGTCGGCCAGAAACTCCCGTTCATTGGAGAGGAGCTCCAGGGCGTTTCTGTGGAGGTGGTTGAGCCCGTCCCTCGGATATCCCGACCGAAGGAGCATCTCCAGGGCCGCCTCCAAAACTTCGTCCTCGAAGACGATCGTCCTGTGGGGGAGGTCCAAAACCTCTGCCGCCTCCTTCGCCGCTTCGTCAGTATCGTGGCGACCGAAGGCGAAGGTCGCGAGCTCCACATCAAAGAACGGTTCCAGAAGAATCGAGGCTAAGGCGCTATCCTTGCCGCCGCTGAAGAGAACTACGACCTTCATCGCCTGGTGATGTTGATCTCCCTCTTCTTGGGCTGAATCTGTTTGAGTATGGCTTTGAGCTGCTCGTCTGTTATAGCGCTCTGGAGGCGGCCGCTCTGGGCCAGGACCACCAGCTGAGACTCGATCTGGGATGCGAACTCGGGGCGGGCCATCCTGATGCTGCTGAGCCTCTCCCTCGCTTCGGGGGTGAGGATCGCCCTCAGGATCGCCTGCTTTCGGGCCTCCATCTCCTGCTGCATCTGCTCCTGCTGGGCCTGCTGGGCTGCATACATCTGGGAGCCGGCCTGCTGCCTCTGGAGCTCTTCTATCCTCTTGCGCTTCAGCTCTGCGAGCTCATCATCCATATCCATGAATCAATACCTCTCCAGCTCCGGGATCGATTTCTGTACCTCTATTTTGACCTGATGAGATATGTTGTCCAGGAAAGACTGGCCCAGGGGGGTGAGCTGCCGTCCTGTCTTCATCTTCTTTACGTAACCCGCCTTCTCCAGCTGCTGGAGCGCCACCCTCAAGACCGACCCACTCCCCTTGGCAAAGCTGCCGGTGACGGTCTTCCTTCTGTGTTTTCCGCCGTAGTAGGACCGGAGCCTCGATACGCCCACGGGCCCGTCGATGTATAGGCGGCGGAGGACCGATGCGCACCGCACGTACCACCAGTCCGGGTTTACTGGGGGCATCTCCTTGTTCACTCCGGTCTTTACATAAGCCGACCACTCTGGCGGCTCGATCTTCCCGCTGGTCTTCAGCTCTTCTGCTACAGCATCTATCAGGTTGTTGGGAGGCACGTCATAAACAGTCGTCAAATCATTCAATCCTCCGATACTAGATAATCAACGAATCAGAGTCCTTAAAATCCGTCAAGTATAAATGCTTTTTCCGGATACGCCGACCAGCCCCTCCGAGGGGCGGTGGAGGTTCCATCCCTCAGAGGAGATCCCCACCCTTGTCTGCGAGGCCCAGGACGTTCAATAGGCCCATGAGGTTCTCCTTGGAGAGGCTCCCATCGGATACCTTCTTGAGGATCTCCTTGGCGTTGAAGGCGACCCCAAGGCCGGCGTTCTGGATCATCAGGCAGTCGTTGGCACCGTCGCCGACGGCTACAACCCCATCGGAGCTGATCCCTTCGAGTCTGGCGAGGTCGTTTACGATCCTCCCCTTGGCGGCTCCATCTATGATCTCCCCTTCGATCTCGCCGGTGAGGACCCCGTCCGCGATCTCCAGGACGTTTGCGAAGGTGTAGTCGAAGCCGAGCCTCTCCTTCAGGATGTCGGTAAAGTAGGTGAAGCCGCCGCTGATCAGGGCGGTCTTATACCCCACCTCTTTGAGGTGGTGGATCAGCTCTTCGGAACCGGGGGTGAGCTGTATGTTCTTTGCGATCTCCTCCAGGGCCTCCACGGGCGTCCCTTTCAGGAGGCTGACCCTGCTCCTCAGGGCCTCCTCGAAGTCCAGCTCTCCGTTCATGGCCCGCATGGTGATCTCCTCCACCTCCCGGTCGACCCCCACAAAGGATGCGATCTGATTTATCGTCTCGAAGTCGACTATAGTCGAGTCCATATCGAAGACGATGAGCCGCTTCTCCTTTCGGGACTTGTCCAGGCTCTGGACGACGACGTCGAGGCCCAGCCTGTCGCACTCGGCCTTCAGATCACTCCGGAGCCTCTCGGCATCGAGGGGGCCGAAGTCCATAACGAACTCTATGGATATCAACTCGCCTCTCGCGGTGACGAGGGCCTTCTCGATGTTGATCTCCCTCTCGGCGGCGAGGATGGCGACGTCGTAGATTATCCCCACCCTGTCCCTCGCGAGGATCGTCACCACATGGAGGTTCTTTCTCCCCCTCCGCTCACCTCGGTATTGATCTATGGGAAGGAAGCTGACCTCGACTCCGAGATCCTCCGCCGTTCTTTGGAGGGCGGCCTCGAGCTCCTTCGGTGTCGCGTCGGCCTTTCCAAAGTCCGCCACCATCGACATCACCAGGTGACCCTGGAGGATCCTCTGGTCCAAGTCGACGATGTTGACCTTCATCTTCGCCGGTGCCTCCAGAAGGTCGCGGATTATCCCCGGCCGGTCCTTTCCCAGGACGGAGATCACCCATAGGTCAAAGTCGCAAGCCAGTTCCGCCATCGATCCCATCTCTTTCTCCAATCTGACCGTGGGGGTGACGACATACCAGACTAAATACTTTTTCAGCCCCGCTCGTAGGGCTTCTGGGCGTACCCTCAAACGAAGACCACCGGTCAGTAGATAAGCCTTAAAAGTAAGTGTTAAAAGGATTCGGAAACAAAGGCCATAGGCCGGAAGCGAGGGAGAAGCGGGCTTTCTATGCTGAGAGAGGAGAGGCGGAGGTTGATGGATCGAAGAAAGTCGTACGGGGCTTGGGGGGTCTTTGGGGCCTTCTTTTTGGGGCTACTGCTGAGGCTGATCCCAGCGAAGAACTCGATCGTCGATGGTGACGTCCTCTTCTTCGGGTACGATTCCTTCTACCACCTCCGCCGGATCTTCTTCACCACGGAGAACTTCCCCACCACCCTCTGGTTCGACTCTTACCTCAACCATCCCCTGGGGTTCCATCTCACCTGGCCGCCCCTCTTCGATCAGGCGGTAGCGGCCGTCGCCATCCTCTTCGGGGGCGGCGTCCGGTCGGTCGAGATGACGGCGGCCCTCGCCCCGCCGATCCTGGGAGCTGGGATGATCCCGGTGGTCTACCTCCTGGCGAAGAAGCTCTTCGGAACGAGGGTGGCGATCCTCTCCGCCTTCATCCTCGCCATAGATCCGAAACACATAGGACGAACCCATTTCGGGGTGGCAGACCACGACGTCCTGGAGTCGCTCCTCATCTTCTCCGCGCTCATACTCCTGACGTACGCCCTATCCGAACGAGATGGAAATGTCTGGTTTGGGGCCGCGGCGGGGGCCCTCCTGGCCGCCGTCGCCTATACCTGGCTTGGGGCGCCGATTTACATGGGCGCGATCCTGATCTACGCGACGATACAGATCGCCCTCGACCTCCGGGGCGGCGCCCGCACCCAGGAGACGATCGCCCCCCTGGCGGCTACCTTCGGGACGGCTCTCCTCCTATTCCTCCCCTTCTGGGACGAGCCCTGGCTCGTCCCCTCCTTCTTCGGAGCCCTGGGGTCTCTTGCCGCCCTGGGCGTTCTCTGCCTTCTATCCCGCCTCTTCGCCGCAAAGAAGGTGACATGGATCGCCTTCATCCCGGCGGTGGCGGTATCCGGCTACGCCGCCATCCTCCTGGGCTACGTCACCGGTGCAGCCCCAAAAGCTCAGATTCTCCTATCGTCGGGGCTGGACTACTTCTTCTTGGGCGGCGCGGCGGGGCAGAGGATCGCCGAGGCAGCGCCGCTCCATCGGGCCCTCGATCTCCCATCCTTCCCCTTCCTCGGCTTTGCCATCTCCGTCCTGGCCCTTGGGGTAGCGATATCGTCGGCCTCCCGTCCCCGCCTTCGAAGAGACCGGACGCTTTTTCTTATCTATGCAGCCTTCACCCTCGTCTTGGCGATCTTTCAGGTCCGATTCCTCTACCTCTTCTCCATCTCCGGATCGATCCTCGTCGCCCTCCTCTTCTTCTGGGCCTCCGACAGGTTGAAGGGCTCCAGAAGGGCAGAACCCTCGACGACCAAAGCCCTCTCCATCGCCCTCCTGGCCCTCCTCCTCCTTCCCAGCTTCGTCGGGGTTGGAGAGATCGTACGGTATCGGCCACAGGTCTCCGGAGATTGGCTGGAGACCCTCGACTGGATGGAGAAGAATACGCCAGCTACGTCGGGGTACGAGGCGCCCTTCCGGGCCGCAGAGTACGGAATTTTGAGCTGGTGGGATTACGGCAACTGGATCCTTTACCTGTCGGAGAGGCCGGTGGTGGCAAACAACTTCCAGGCCGGGGCGAGGGACGCCGCCCTCTTCTTCCTCTCCGAAGACGAAGAGGATGCGTTGGCCATAGCTGAGGGAAGGGACGTCCGATACGTAGTGACCGATGCGAAGATGGTATACAGCAAGCTTCCGGCCATCGCCAGCTGGGCGGACGAAGATCCAGAGGGCTACATCACCATATGCCTCCATCAGGACCTCGTCACCTACGACCACAAAAAAAGGTTCATGGGCACCATCCTGGCGAGGCTTCACCTCCTGGACTGCTCGGACCTCGGCCACTTCCGTCTCGTCTTCGAGTCGAATAACTCGGTGGGTCTCATCTTCCCGACGAGGGAGGTCAAGGCCTTCGAGAGGGTCAGTGGCGCTACGATCTCCGGCACCACACCTTACGAGAAGCCGATGGGGGCCATACTGGAGATGACATCAAACCAGGGGAGGAGGTTTCAGTACTACAACTCGGCGATCCCTGTGGATGGCCGCTACGAGATCACCGTACCCTACTCCACCGACGCAACGACCGGAACGAGGGGCATGGGCCCCTACATTGTGGGGCCGGTGGAAGATTCCGTAGGTGGAGATTTCCGGGAGGTAGAGGTGACCGAGGAGGAGATCCTCTCCGGGAGGGTCGTGGAGGCGAACTTCTGACCTTCAGAGATCGATGAGCTATCCTCTCAAACCCCACTCTCGCCGCCACCTTCTCCGGCCAGATCCTCCTATATATCCGGGCCGGCCTCAAAGGAGAAGCTTGCAGCACGTCTTGATGCAGATCCCCGGGACGACGGACCTCCCCTCCCGGTGGAGGGCAGAGATGACCTCCTGGTTCTCTGTCCCGGGCTGGAGCCAGAAGGTCCCAAACCCCACCTCTCGGGCCTCTTCTGCGAGATCGTAGACCGCCTCGGGCCGCCTGAAGACGTCCAGGATATCCATCTTCTCGGGGACGTCCTTTATGGACCCCAGGACCTCCTCCCCCAGGATCTCCTCCCCCTGATGCTGGGGGTTTATGAGGTAGATCTTGAAGCCGTACCTCTTCACCGTTTCAGATACGAAGTAGCTGGGCCTGTATTTGTCGGGGGATATCCCTACGATGGCTACGGTTCTGCTCTTCTCGAGAACCCCTCTGAGCCCTTCTTCGTCTTCTATGATCGGCAGAGCCGGTCACCCCCATCGCCGAACTCTCCAGGCGCGCCTCCGCAGGTCATCGGACCCTCCATGTAGGAGGTTTCGGCTATGCCGGCCTCCGTAATCATCCCATCGACGAGGGCGAGGTTCTCGGAGTAATTGGCCGACATGGGATCATCGGCGCCCCGGGCCTTCATCGATATCCTAAGAGCCCGCTCAAAGGAGGCCTTCGCCCCTGGAAGATCCCCCATATTCAGGAGGACGAGCCCCAGGTTGTTGACGGTCGTCGCCACCATGAGGTCGTCGGGGCCCCGGGCCGCCTCACATATCCGAAGAGCCCGCTCAAAGGAGGCCTTCGCCCCCGGAAGGTCCCCCAGCTCCACCAGGAGACCCCCGAAGTTGTTGACGTCGGCGGCGAGGTTGGGGTGGTGGGGGCCGAAGGCCTTCTCGTCGATATCTATCGCCCTCTCAAAGCAGGCCCTCGCTCCCTCCAGATCTCCCATCTCCTGGAGGACGAGCCCCAGGTTGTTGACGTTTATGGCGACGTTGGGGTGGTCTGGGCCGTAAGCCCGCTCTTCGATCAGAAGCGCCCTCTCAAAATGGGCTCTCGCAGCCGGGAGGTCCCCCAAATCCCAGAGGGCGAGCCCCAGGTTGTTCATGTATGTGGCCACCATGGGGCCGTCGGGGCCGTATCTCATCTCCCCGATGCCGAGGGCCCTCTCAAAGCAGCCCTTCGCCCCCGGAAGGTCTCCCAGGTCTCGGAGGACGAGCCCCAGGTTATTTACCACGGTGGCGACGCCAGGGTCGTCGTCCCCCAGGACCCGCTCCGCCCTCTCTAAAGATGCGCGAAAGCTAACTTCGGCCTCCTGGAGGTCTCCGGAGGCGTAGAGGACCATACCCCGGTTGTTCATATCTGCGGCCTCTGCTACATCAGCGCCATCTTCGCGAAACTCGGCCGCAGTCCCCGGAAAGGGGAGGGAGAAGAAGATCATTCCGATGAATAGGGTCCGGAGGATAATCGATCTCATTCAATTCGGATCCATTTTATACCTTGGATGCGATATGAAATTTTCGGGACGATGGACCCCCCCTTCGCCGTCGATCTTTGAGACCCTCCGATAGTAATTAATACAACCTCGGCCCACCTCACCGCCAACTGGCTGAACATCTGAGGTGAGGATAATCATGGGAGATAATGGATTGGCAATCGTGATGATGGTCGTCGGGTTCTTGATCGCTTTTATAGTGCCGATTTACGCCCTGGCAGCGATATTCTGAGGGAGGCCGCGGCCGGAAGGTCCGCGAGGGCGCCCTCCGACATCCTCTTTTTGTCTGGGGCCTCCACCAGAGATGCTCGTCTCTTTTATCCTGGATGACGGATTTCGCTCTGGAAGGCTCCACGCCTCTGCCCTCGGCGTGAGGGCGCATCTTCTCCGGGCTGCCCTCCCCTCGTCAGATATCGATCCTCACTCCGAAGAGCCTCTCGAACTTATCGTACTTGGCCCGGGCGCGGTAGAGGTTCTGCCGGGTGTAGGCTTCGCCCCTCTCACACCGCTCCATATCCCTCAGCTCTGCAGGGGTGAAGACCGTCTCCAGCTCCTCTCGAGAGAGGGCCAGGATGCCGGAAGCTTTGCGGATCTCTTCTGCGGGCTTCTCCGGTGACTCCACCCCCAGATCGAACTCCCCCTTCCATGACCAGCTCGAATCGTACTCCAGGAGGAGGACCTTCTCGCAACCCCGGCAGCGGGCCGCCACCATCCAGCCCTCAGATATCCGGTAGTAGGCTATGGAGGCTAGCTCACCGTCGCATAGAGGGCAGAACCCCACCACGTTACCCTCCACAGAGGAGGGCTCCACCTTCCGTCCCTCAAAAAAGAGGCATCTATTGTCTCGATCTAGCCTGTACATCTCTCCAAAGCCGGCGGCTCCCTGGCGTCTCGCCGGTCTCTTTCCTGGGTCTTTATTTCTGGTCGAGGACGTCGGCCATCGAGTAAATCCCGGCGGGGGCCGCCGCCACCCACCTTGCGGCCCGGACCGCGCCGGTGGCAAAGGCCTGTCTGCTGGAGGCCTGATGCTTTATCTCCAGCCTCTCGCCGGAGCCGGCGAAGAGGACGGTGTGGTCGCCGACGATGTCGCCTGCCCTGATGGCGTGAACTCCGATCTCATCTCCCCGGAGGCCCTGGCCCTCCCTTCCGTAGACGACTCCGTCCTTGCCCGTGGCCTTCGCCAAAACCCTCACCGCCTCCGCGGCCGTACCGCTGGGGGCGTCCATCTTGTTTCTGTGGTGGGCCTCCACCACCTCTATGTCGTACCCCGATAGCGACCTGGCGGCTTTTTCGATCAGCCTCCAGAAAAGGTTGACTCCGACGCTGTAGTTCGGCGAGATGACGGCGGCCACCCTCCCTTCGATGGCGCGGGCCATCTCCCTCCTCTGATCCGGGGTGAAACCGGTGGTTCCCACCACCAGGTTGACCCCTTCATGGGAGGCAGTCCGAACGTTCTCCAGGGTGGCAGCGGGGGTGGTGAAGTCGATGAGCACCTCGGCCCCGGACCCGCGGAGCACCTCACCCATATCCGACGGGCCAGAGACGACGACGCCCCCATCCAACGGGTCGCCGATCCCGAAGATGTCGAAGCCCGCCACCAGAGCCAGATCGTCGAACCTTCTGACCTCCTGGAGGATCAGCTGGCCCATCCGCCCCCGGGCCCCCGCCACGGCTATCTTCGCGGTCATCGGAAATCACCCAGAAGGTCGACGGCCCCTTTCAGCCACTCTTCGTTCTTCTCCGACATCGGCGCCAGGGGTAGCCGGAGGGGGCCCGCGGCAAGCCCTATCATCCCCGTTGCGGCCTTCACCGGGATCGGGTTCGTCTCCAGGAAGAGCGCCTCGGCGAGGGGGGATAGGGAGTAATGGATCTTCCTGGCAGCTTCGAGGTCTCCCCTGAAGATCGCATCCACCATCGCCACCATCTTCCTCGGAGCCACGTCCGCCACCACAGATATTACCCCCCTTCCTCCAAGGGCCATTATGGGGAGGGTGAGGACGTCGTCTCCGGATAAAACGAAAAATTCCTCGTCCTGGGTCAGCTCGATCATCTTCGATACCTGGGAGAGGTTCCCGCTCGCCTCTTTGATGCCGACGACGTTCCCGATCTTCGCCAGCTCCGCCACCAGCTCGGGCTTGAGGTTGATCCCTGTCCTCGATGGGACGTTGTAGAGGATCAGCGGGATCTCGCAGCTCTCGGCCACCGTCCTGAAATGAGCCTCCATCCCCCGGTCGTTGGGCTTGTTGTAGTAGGGCGTTATGAGAAGGGCCGCATCAGCGCCCGCATCCTCGGCGTGCCTCGTCAGCTCCACCGCCTCTCTCGTGTTGTTGGAGCCGGTACCCGCCACCACTGGCACCTTCGACGAGTCGACGGCGACCTCTACCACCCTATTGTGCTCCTCGAAGGTGAGGGTGGCGGACTCACCGGTGGTGCCGCAGGGGACTATCCCAGAGACGCCAGCATCGCCGAAGAACTCTATATTTCCCCTGAGCCCCTCTTCGTCCAGCTCTCCGTCCTCTTTGAAGGGCGTGATGATCGCCGGCAACACACCTTCAAACATCCACCTTACTCCCCTCTGATCTGGACTCGACGGGTGATGTAGCCCGCGACCCGGTTGCGAATGGTCTTGTACCTGATGTCGGTATACATCGAGACCATATCCTTGTTATGCTCGTAATCGGCGTTGAAGGAACCCTGGTACGCCTTCATCAGGTCATCTGCAAAATTCTTGATATAGTTCGGCTTTACACTTCCCATATAGGACACTCCAAATAAAGAACCGCAATGTCAGAGCATCGAAGATCAATTTATAGGTTCCTGTCTGAACCGCAGAAGCCTGGCTATCCGGACCGCTGAACCTGCCACCTCTCGGGCAGATCGACCAAGAAGCCTCACCATGGGCTCCTTGCCCACCCCCCCCAGGTCCCATATCGCCGCGGGAACGGGGGAGGAAGCGCCGGACGACGCGCCGGAGGAGGACCCCTGACCCGACTGAAAGAGCTCTATCGCCTCCACCGTCCCCCAGCTCATGGTCTTTGAGGACGAAGGCTGATCCTCTCTTCTGAATTGAGATGTGGATAGGCCGAGGGCCCCCACCGCCTCCAGGACGTCCTCGCCATAACGGATGTTCATCCCGGCCCTAGTCTCTGGATCGAAGCTCATCGCCGACAGTATAACCCTCGCGACGTGGCCGCTGGCCCCGAACCTGACGGCGCCGCATCCTACGGCCCTGGACCCCGCCCTCACCATCCTCCCCTCGACGGCGGCGACGTCCTCGCGTCCCCTGGCGGCGGAGATCGCCATCCCCAGGTTTGATCCCACCTCCGGGATCAGATGAACGAAGGCCTCCTCCGCGAGGAGGATCGCCACACTCCGCTCTACCTCCGTCAGGACGTCGAACCTATCGGCCCTCTCCAGAACGTCGCCCAGGGGGTTGACCGGAGAGGCGCCCCTGCCGACGTCGAAGCTCTCGTTGACGGAGGCTGCTGCGAAGTTCTTTGCCGCCACAAGAGCCCTCTTCAGATCCCAGCCCCGCCCCAAAAAGGCGGTGAGGGCGGCGGAGTAGGTGCAGCCTACGCCGTGGTTCCCACCCGCCACCTTCCTGCCAGAGATCTCGATATGGCCCAGGGAAGTCACCAGAAAGTCGGTCCCCTGGAGGTGGCCGCCGGTGACGACGGCTGCCTCGGCCCCCAGGTTGAGGATCGCGGAGGCGGCCTGCAGGGCGCTCTTATCGTCCGATACCCTGACCCCAGTGATCGCCTCCGCCTCGAAGATGTTGGGGGTCACGATTCGGGCGAGGGGGATGAGCCTCTCTCTGAGGACCTCCAATGCCTGAGGGTCGAGGAGCCTGCCTCCCGCTTCCGCCTCCATAACAGGGTCGACCACCAGAGGGATATCGTTCCTCTCGAAGAACCCGGCGACCTCAGAGACGATCTCAGCCGAGGAGAGCATCCCGGTCTTGGCGGCGGAGATCTCGAAGTCCTCGACGAGCGCCTCCAGCTGGGAAGCCACCGCCTCGGGGGCGAGGGGATATACCCTTCTCACCCCCAGGGTGTTCTGGGCCGTCGCGGCGGTTATGGCGGAGGTTCCGTGAAAGCCCAGGGCGGCGAAGGTCTTGACGTCCGCCTGAATCCCGGCGCCCCCGGAGGAGTCGGACCCTCCTACGGTGAGAAGGACTCGGCCCATGGATCAGCTCCGCCCTTTCGCCTTCGTCTCAGCCTCTCGGTGGAGGTCCTCGGATAGGTCGTACTTCTCGGCGATCTTCTGGGCCTTTCTGTAGAGACCGGAGTCCATATGCGCAAAAAAGGCCTTCTCCGCAGCCGCTATCCTCATATCGGCGGGGAGGTCGAACTGGACGGCGATCTCGGCGGCGTTCTTGGCGAGGCCGAAGTCCATGCTCTTCTCGTAGGCCTGGACCGCCGCCCCCCTCGTCATCTGCGGGGGGAGGTCGAACTTCTTGGCGTACTCCGCCGCCGCCTTGTAGTGCTCGTGATCCACCTTCCTCTGAAAAGACTTTGCTGCCGCCGCCTTTGCGAGATCATCGGGGAGGGCGTAATCCTTGGCAAGGTCGGCAGCTATCGAGTGCTCTCCAAGTCTCAGGAGATTATGATACTCCTTCTCTACAGATCCCTGAAGCATATCGGCGGGTATGGAATAGTCCTCCCTGATCTTCGCCGCCTCAGTGTATTTGCCCTGTGCCATCTTCTCTTCGAAGAGCTTCACAGCGTCGGTCAGTATTTTCTCTGCCATCGCAAACACCTCAAAGCCCTTAATCTGCCCCCATCCTATAAAAATTAAAGCGAGTTCATCTCAGAGACGTGACGAAGGCGTACTGGCTGGTGGTGGGAAGGCTCCTCCTGAGCTCCCTGATCTCCGGCATGTAGACGATCACCATCTTCCGGTCACCCCGGTCGATCTTGAGAAGCTTTTTTGCGAGCATACATTCTGCCTCCCCCTGGATCCGGGCCGAGCCACTGCCGTACTGAGGAGCCATCTCTATGAGGATCGGAAGCCTGAGCCGGTCCCAGAGGTAACGGGGTACGGACTCGGATATGAGCTTCAGCTCCTTTTTGTCCATGATGTAAAATGTGTTGTCCTTTCCCCTGATACCCGGCTTCTCCTCTTTGAGAAGCTCGGTGAGCCTCTTCCTCCTCCCCGGAAGGTGCTGGTTCATCGACTGAACCGTCTTGACTATCAGCTTGTTGTCAACGGCGACCATCCTCCTCTACTCGGCTCCGGGCCGACTTAAAGGTTATCGGTGACCATAGAGGTCGAGTACGACCCCTCCTCATCGAAGTCAGAGGTCTTCTAAGGTGTGCTGGACGGGGCAGGTCCCGATCTGGAGGTGGCTCATCGCCGCCCTCTTCACCCTCTCCCGGTTCTCTTCGGTGGTGTAAACCCCGAGCCTCCAGGCTGCCAGATGAGCGCTCTCCATGATGGTGACCAGGGGTGATACCTCCCGCAGCGGCCTCTTCTCGCCGTCCCTTCCCGCGATGGAGACGTTCCCCTCGGCGATCCTGGGAAGGGCGGGCTTATCGACGAGGACGTAGCGCGGATCGATGCCCGCCTGATCTGCTATCTCCTCTGCGATCCGATCCACCCTCCCCCGGTCGACGATCCCCGGCGACTCCAGCCGGTCCCGGCCGACGTAGACCGCCCGTTTGAAGAGCCGCCTCGTCCTGATCCTCCCCATGATCTCTCCGGGGTATCCCTCAGCCCCGGTCATGGCAGCCGAAAGCTCCAGATCATCCATATCCCTGATCTTCCGGGGATCCGCCCCCTCCTCCACCATCGCCCGGACCCCAGAGCCCAGCATCTCTTGCGCTATCCTCGATACGTGATGGAAGTAGACCGTCGGGTACATGAGAAGCCTGGATACCAGGAGCGACTCGGCGGCGTGGACGCCCCCCTCTTCCAGGGCCAGCTGGCCGTCCCTTATGACCATCGTATCCATAAGCCTCTGATGATCGATGACGCCGTAGGCGACGCCGGTATAGTGGGCGTCCCGGGTCAGGTAGTCCATCCTGTCGACGTCCACCTCTCCGCTCACCACCTGGCCGAGGTGGGCCTCCCCTCTGATCAGCATCTGAATCCGGTGGGGTCTGATGCCGTGATCTCTCAAGGCGTCTCCCAGCTCTCCCCTCTTCAGCCGGTCTGCGACCTTCTCGTGCTCCTCCCGGAGGAAGGCGGATAGGACCTTCTCGGTGGCGTGGGAGAAGGGGCCGTGGCCTACGTCGTGGAGGAGGGCCGCAGCCTGGATCTCCAAAACCTCCTCCTCGGAGAGGTCGAGATGGCGGGCGAGAAGGCCGGAGAGGTGGTAGGCTCCGAGGCTGTGCTCGAACCTGGTGTGATTGGCTCCGGGGTATACGAGGTTCGCGAGCCCCAGCTGCTTCACCCATCTCAACCTCTGCATATCCCTGGTGTCGACGAGATCCATCGCCACCTCGTCGAGCTTGACGTAACCGTGGACAGGATCCCTTATGGTGGTCATGAAATCCCCGCCGTCCCCTGGAACCTCCCTATGGTTTACCCTTTCCGTCGCCTTTAATAGATCTCAGTCCGATACGATAAAGCTGATGATCATAGATATGCGGAGAAGAAACGGCAGAGATCCGCTTTTGATCCTGGCAGCCCTGGCGTCTCTTTTGGCGATATCGACCACAGGCCTCGCCGCTGAAGAGCCCAGCCTTTCGGGGCTTTGGGCCTTCCGATGCGATGGAGATGGGGCGGCAGGCGACGATCTCTTCCCCCTGGCGGAGTTCACCGCCGCCATATTCCAGATGGGGACCGCCGTCTCGGGCCCCTCCACCGGCGACGTCCCGGGGGCCTGGAACGGCATGATGACGGGACGGATCGATGGGGGACGCCTCGACCTGGAGGTTCTGTTGATAAGAACTCCCCTGACGGCGGCGAGGATGACAGGCATCATCACCGAGTCCGGGGATATGGCGGGGACCTTCGTCTCCTCGGACGAGACCGGCTCCGCCTGGAAGGGGTCGTTCTCGGCGACGCTGACGAGCCCCGACACCTCCCTCTACGAGCCGGCGTACCCGGAGCCCCTCACCTTCGTCCCCGCCATATCGGGGGGAATCTCCGACTTCCAGGAGTTGACGATGACGCCACCCGTGGAGGAGGCGCCGAAGAGAAGAGAGGTCCAGGTCATCGGCTACACGAGGGATACGATCTACTCAAGGCCCGTGATGTGATCTCAGCCTCTGAGATCACATACATCGACGTTTGCCAAGCTTAATGCAAATTTTAAATACACATCAGCCGTTTAAGCATAATTATGAGCCAAGTAGATAAGTTCGAATTTGAGGCTGAAGTAGACGCTGAAGGCAGGATCAGAATACCTGCTGATATGCAGAAGGCTTCCGGAGCTCTTAAGGAGAGCATAGTCACCATCAAGATGAAGCCCATCATGGACGACGAGAAGAAGCCTGTCGAAATCCAGCCGAGAACGCCGCAGAACTTTGAATTTACAGATCAGGTCGACGAAGAGGGCTTCGTCAGGATTCCCGATATGATAAAGAGATCTTCTGGCGTATCTTTGGGATTCACAGTATCTGCCAGCATAGAACATATATTAAGGGAGAAGAAGAAGCAGCCTGCTTATAAGTACGAGTTCCTCGACAAAGTAGATGCGGAAGGGCGGATCACCATCCCGGGGGTTATCAGAAGCTCTGCAGGCATCGGCTCTGGAGATGTTGTCTCCATCAGGCTCATGCATGTGCTGGACTCGGAAAGCAAGCCGATAGAAAGGATAGAAGAACACGTGGACAAGTTCGATTTTTCGAGCCTGGTGGACGAGGAAGGAAGGATTACCATTCCAAGAGAGATCATAGAGACGGTGCCCATCGCACCAGGAAGCGTCGTGACGGTTAAGATGGAGCAAGTGCTGGGCTAAAGAGCCAAAATCCTATTAAATATTTTTAATATATAGTTATTGTGGCCTTTTCCACGAAAAGCATAATTTCTGCTAGATTCGACCTGGCAGCACGCCCACATTAGAGCTGCGGAATATTCAATAAAATAAATAATAAAAAGAGGCGGTGCCCGATTTAATAGGCATCCACATCTTGAGTTTTAGTCTCGGCAACTTCCTCCAACTGGCAGACCTCGCCCTTGCAGAGGATCTCGTCCTGCTCCTGGTATTGCATGTAGGGATTATCCGGGATGGTCACGTCCAGGCCCATGGCGGCGGCCATCAGCTCTACCTGGTCTGCGACCTTGATTTCCGACTTCAGCTCGTTTCTGCCGTCCATGATGTTACGCCTGCAGAAGGGGCAGGTGCTGGAGATAACGTCTGCGTCCACCGCCTTGCCATCTCCAACCCTCGCCATGGCGCAGCCCAGGGCGAGATCGGGCTGTCCTGCCTTGACGCCGCCACCTGCCCCACAGCACCTCTGTAACTCCCGGGAGCGGGTCATCTCTTTGTAGTGAAGGCCGGGTATCGCGTTGTAGACGTCCCTCGGAGCCTCGAAGGCCCAATCTCTTCCGTTGACGTGCATAAGGTGCCTTCCCGAGTGACATGGGTCGTGGAAGGTGACGTTCAGGTCATTGAGGGCCCTCTTCCACTCCACCTCGCCGTTCTGTATCTTCTCTCTAAGGTAAACCGCCAGGGGGACGTTCTTGTAGGGTATGTACCCCTCGTACCACCGGGGCCAGTCGATGGTGGCGGTCCTCAAACAGCCCGCACAGGCATAGACTACCGTCTCGGCGCCTCTGTCCTTGAGGGCGTCGACGTTATGGACGGCGTGGTCCCTCATCACGTCCCGCTGGCCGGTCCTCACCAGAGCCGAGGAGCAGCACCATTCTTCCTTGCCGAGCATGCAGAAGGGTATGTCCAGAGCGTTGAGGATCCTGACCGTCGCAACGCCCAGGGCCTGCTGCCGATAGGAGGCGGTGCAGCCGGCAAAGTAGGCGATCTTCGCCGAGTCGAGAACTTCAGCGTCTTTGGGAACGAAGCAGAGCCGATCTTCCTGCTTTCCCTGATAGGGGTTTTTGTCCTTTCCGAGAAGCATGGGGAAGAAAGACTGTTTGCCCCAGGGACCGTTTCCTCTCACCACCAGGTTGGGCCTCATCGCCTCCCAAAGCTCTACGGTATTTATACCTGACTCACAGACCGTCCCACAGACACCACAGGTTGTGCACATGTAGGTATCGTCCATGAACTGATTGATCTCGTCCTCGTTTAGGGGCTTGGGGCCGAAGAGCTTCGCCCGGAGGCCGTGCTGGCTTCCCAGTAGCTCCCTGAACTTGGCGATCTTGTACATGGGGGTGATCTCAGGCCGGTCCTTATACACGTCGTAGGTGGGACACCACTTCATGCATTCCTGACATCGGGTGCACCCGTCCAGCTCCATAAGCTGGGTGGACATGAGGAATCCTGATACGAGGGGCTTTCCAGCGGGACTTTCTTTTTCTTTTGCCATCTTATTCGCCTCCTCTGTTTGCGAGAATCGTCAGCGGCGCGGCTATTACGTGCATGTACTTGCTCCAGGGAAGGATTATGGCGAATAAAGCCAGCGCCAGTATAGTGTGAATCAGGGCGAA
>Ga0334887_1001464_pt1 | contig 30389 bp, 28 predicted proteins | sample GraSluR1_MG_10_FD_207217 | JGI IMG/M metagenome (GOLD analysis project Ga0334887, IMG submission 207217) | Sludge microbial communities from methane-producing bioreactor in Wageningen University, Netherlands - Granular Sludge_18_07-R1 | ecosystem: Engineered > Bioreactor > Anaerobic >...
TCCGCAAGCAGATTGTTCCATGTATCTTCCGTTCGACTTGCATGTGTTAAGCACGCCGCCAGCGTTCGTCCTGAGCCAGGATCAAACTCTCCATAGAATTCTTCTATTACAAAGATCCTACAGATCTCGTCTGCCTGATTCTTTGAGTACTGCTGTTTGTTGCTTTTTTGAAAATCACTGGTTTTTGCTTGCGCTCAATTTCAGCCCGAAGGCTAGAATCTTTTCGCACATATTCACTTTGTCAAGGTGCTTGGTTGTGCGCTCCGACTTCTTTACTGCCGCCGCTGTTACCTGTTTGTTACCGGCGCTCTGTCAGGCGCAGGGGGGATAATATCACCTATGGCGGTTCCCGTCAACCCTTCTTGTGATTTTTTTTGAGGGGTTTTTCGGAATTCAGCGCTTATAGCCAATAATGTTCCGAAGCAGATTTTTTCTTTCCTCTATATCTTGAGAATTTTCCACGCCTTTGCTGGAAAAGCCATCCACCACACCAACCACCCCACGCCCCTGATCAGTCTCGGCGATGAGTACCTGAAGGGGGTTGGCGGTGGCTGCAAAGATTCGGCAGACTTCCTGAACACCCTTGATGCGATCCATAACATTGATAGGGTACCCCTTACGCAGGACCACGATAAAAAAGTGTCCCGCGGAAACCTTTTCGGCGTTCTTCACCGCCATCTGGACAAGATCTTCTTTATTGCCATCATGGCGTATAAGGCACGGCCCCGAGGCTTCACAGAAGGCGATGCCAAACTCCAGGGCAGGGGAGGATGTCACCAGGGCTTCGTAAAGATCCTCCACAGTCTTGATAAAGTGACTCTGTCCCAGAACAACGTTGCAGTCTTCGGGAAATTCGAGCTGCTCCACAATCCACGTACGTATCTCTGCCATAGCACTTTCCTCCGAGCATAAGGATTTTTCTCCAGATTTCTCCCGATATTGTAACAGGACTTCGTAGAGATGTCCGGCAAAGATGCCCAAAATCTTTCTTTCCACACAACAAGTGAAACCTTTTTGCTTAGCCGGTTGATTGCATGGAAAATAATGAACCTCCATGCGAGGGACTTGCATAAAGAATTGAGACATTTCGCGCCTATATGATCTATCTGATATTTCTGGTAGAATTTAGCAGTGTTACATATCTTTTATGGAGGTGGTTTTTTTGCGTAAGTGTGTTCTCTTTCTTCTGGCAACAGCGTTGATGGTAAGTTTCAGCTCGGTAGCTTTTGCAGCGGATACCGTGAAGGTTGGTTATATTGCAGCCCTTACGGGAGATTGGGCGGCCTACGGACAGACGGAACAGCGCACTGCTGAACTTGCAGTGGACGAGATCAATGCCAAGGGCGGCATTAAGGGACTTCCCGTAGAGCTGGTGGTCTACGACTTCCGGGGACGTCAGGAAGATGCGGTGAATGCTGTTCGTCGTCTCATCAACGAAGATAAGGTTCTCGCCATCGTGGGAGCAAACTCCAGCGGCATCAACATCGCTACTGCAGCCCTGGTAAACAACGCCGGAGTCCCTCAGATCGGCACCGTCTCCACCAACCCCGCAGTAACGGTAGATCGCAAAGGGAACGTACGCCCTTACTCCTTCCGGGTATGCTTCACCGATCCCTACCAGGGAAAGCTCATCGCCAACTTTGCCTCTGAGGAGCTTGGGAAGAAGACCGCTGCCATTCTTTATGACATCGCCAGCGACTACTCTCAGGGGCTCCGGGAGTTCTTCATGGAGAGTTTCAAGGAATACGGCGGGGAGATCGTAGCGGACGAAGCCTTTAAGGGTGGTCAGGACGTGGACTTCCGGGCCCAGCTCACCAAAATCCGCGAGACCGATCCTGACGTGCTGGTACTTCCCAACATGGGTAAAGAATGCGCTCTCATTATTAAGCAGGCTCGGGAGCTTGGCATGGACAGAGTCGTCTTTATCGGCGGTGACGGCTACGGCGAGTTCATGTGGGAGATCGCCGGAGAATCCCTTGAGGGTTCCTACTGGATCAACCATGTCGCCAAGGAAGATCCTGCCATGGCCCAGTTCTTTGCGGACTATCAGGCGAAGTACAACGACGAGTGCAAAGAGTTCGTGAACGGCATTCTTGGTTACGATGCCATGTACCTCCTCTTTGATGCCATGGAGCGGGCCGAGAATCTCGATTCCGAAAGCATCGCCAAGGCTCTGTCTGCTTCTGACGGCGTACAGCTTCACCATGCGGTTATCACCATGGACGAGTTCCACAATCCTAAGGACAAAGACGGCATCGTTCTCATCTGTGAGGGTGGGGAGAGCAAGTTCTTTAAGAAAATCAAACCCTAGGATCCTCTACATAACACTGCGTTGTACGTTTTTTCGGCCTCTGCGCTTTGTTGAAGCGAATGCCCGGAGGTGTTTTCTGTAAAAAATGGCGGGCACGTCCCGGTGCCCGCCATTTTTTCTATGTCTGGCTTAACTCTGTTTTCCCTGACTATTACCTGTTACCGTCAAAGATCTGAAATGAGGTGCTAACCTTTGGGAACCCTTTTACAGCAGGTCATTAACGGCCTTTCTCTGGGCTCGGTATACGCGCTCATCGCTGTAGGATATTCGCTGGTCTACTCCATTCTTCTCTTCTCCAATTTCGCTCACGGAGGTTTTCTCGTTGTAGGAGGATATCTCTGCTATTTCGCCCTGAACACTCTGGGCATGAACATTTGGTTGGCGGGGGCCTTTTCTCTCGTGGGAGCCGGCTTTGCCGCCATCGCCACAGAAAGGCTTGCCTATAAACCCATCAGGGAACGCACATCCGTTACTCTCTATCTTCTCATCGCGTCCATGGGTATGAGTATCGTCATAGAAAACATCTTCGTGGTCATCGCGGGGGGACGTTTCCGCGCTCTTCCTCCGGTAATTCCGACAAACCCGGTGAATGTCTTTGGTCTCGCTACCACAAGCGCTTTCGATATCATCTCCCTTGTCACTGCGGTGGTCTTTCTGGGGGGACTCCAGATCTTTCTTACCAAAACCAAGTGGGGTCTTGCCATTCGTGCCGCCGCCTATAATCTCCGTATTGCGGGGCTTATGGGGGTAAACGTGGCACGGCTGATCTCTCTCGTATTCTTCGTCTCGGGACTTCTCGCAGCGGTGGGAGGCATCTTCCTCTCGGTACGCTACACCCTTTATCCCCAGCTCGGGATGATCACCATCAAGGCCTTTGTAGCCGCTGTTATCGGGGGGCTTGGTTCTCTTCCCGGGGCTGTGGTGGGAAGCCTCATTCTGGGGCTTTCGGAGATGCTTACTGCGGGCTTCCTCTCCAGCCAGCTTCGGGATCTTGTGGTGTTTTCTCTCCTCGTGGTCACTCTTGTTATCCGCCCTACCGGTCTCTTCGGTAAAAACGTGGGCGAAAAGGTATAGGGGGGAGAGCGAATGTCAGCCTATACAGAAGGTATTCTTATTCTCCTCATGATTAACGGCATCGCCGCCATGGGGGTATCCCTCCTTACAGGATTTACGGGGATTTTTACTCTCGGCCATGCGGCGTATCTCGCCATCGGCTCCTATACCACCGCCATTCTTACTCTGGATTACGGCTTTCATTGGCTCCCCGCCATTATTTTCGGGGGGATCCTTGCGATGATTCTGGGATATCTCATCGGCATTCCCACCCTCAAGCTCTTTGGAGACTACTACGCCATCGCCTCCATCGGTCTTGCGGAGTCCATCCGGCTCATTATCGAGAACTGGCAGTCTGTAACCAACGGGGCTCGGGGTATTCCCGGGATCGACACCTTCACCACCTTCCCTGTGGCGTTAGGGTTCTTTCTGGTGCTCGCCTTTTTCGCCTTCAACCTCATTAACGGGCGTATAGGCCGGGCCTTTATGGCCTGTCGCGATGATCATATCGCCGCATCCCTTCTGGGATTCCACACAGCCCGCTATCGCGCTTTCAGCCTTGCGCTTTCGGCCTTTTACTGCGGTATCGCGGGGGGGCTCTATGCAGGGTTTATCTCCTTTATCCAGCCCATCATGTTCGATATGCTGAAATCCACCGAGATGACCGCCGTTGTGGTCTTCGGAGGTCTGGGTTCCATGAGCGGTTGCCTTCTAGGTACCACCATCATCACCCTCGTAACGGAGCTTTTCCGCCCCATCTCGCAGTATCGGATGCTTATCTACGGACTGGTGCTCGTGTTGGTTATGGTGATTCGTCCTGAAGGTATCATGGGGCAGAACGAATTCGACATGAAGCTTTTCCGCAAGATCGCTTCCTATATACGCAAACCGAAAACCACGAGTGAGAGGGGGTAACCGCCGATGTCTGCAGCAGCAGTAGTAGAACATCCTGTACTGGAGCTTGAAAGTGTTAACAAATTTTTCGGCGGGGTCCATGCGGTAAACGACATGTCCTTTGCCATCCAGAAAGGGGAGCTTGCGGGGCTCATCGGCCCTAACGGAGCGGGAAAGACCACTATCTTTAACCTTATCACCGGGGTTTATCCCGTCTCGACCGGTCATATCGCTTTTAAGGGAAATGATATCACCAACCAGGTCACCCACAAAGTAATCAACAGCGGCATTGCCCGAACCTTCCAAAACCTTCGGCTTTTCAAAGGTTCCACGGTGCTTGAAAACGTCATGACCGCCTGCCAGCAGCACCATAAATACACTCTTATCGAGGCCGCTACACACATGGGCAGGTGGGGACGGGTGGAGAAGGCTATCCGCTCCGAAAGCATGGCCCTTCTCGAACGTGTGGGGCTTGCACAAGAGGCAAATCGCGGAGCGGGAACCCTTCCCTACGGGCATCAGCGCCGTTTGGAGATCGCCCGGGCCCTGGCCCTGGAGCCGGAGTTGCTTCTTCTTGATGAACCTGCAGCGGGAATGAATCCCGAGGAAGTTCTGGATCTGAACGATCTTATCCAGGCTATCCACAAGGACTTCCATCTTACGATTCTCGTCATTGAACATCATATGGAGCTGGTTATGGAGATCTGCCCCCACATCGTCTGCATGAACTTCGGAGCCCTTATCGCCGAAGGTTCTCCCGATGATATTCAGGGGCACCCGGAAGTGCTCAAGGCCTACCTCGGAGAGGAGGTGGAGGAATAATGACAGAATCGAAAAAACCTCTTCTTCAGGTGGAGGATCTCAAGGTAAGCTACGGTGCCATTAAAGCTCTGCTCGGGGTGAGCATCGAGGTTTACGAAGGGGAGATCGTCAGCGTCATCGGTGCCAACGGGGCAGGAAAATCCACCCTGATGAACGCCATTATGGCAGACGTAAAACGCGAAAGCGGCAAGGTTTTTGTGGAGGGAAAGCCTCTCTCCAATAAGAGCTTTGAGGTGGTTGCCCAGGGGGTTTCTCTCTCTCCCGAGGGGCGAAAGGTCTTCGCCACATTGACGGTACACGAAAATCTTATGATGGGGGCCTTTCCCCGAAAGGACCGTCGTAAAATACGCGATGATCTCGAATGGGTCTTTACGCTCTTCCCCCGGCTGGAGGAGCGGCAGGCCCAGTATGCGGGTACCCTTTCGGGGGGAGAGCAGCAGATGCTCGCCATCGCCCGGGCCCTTATGTCCCGTCCACGGGTGCTTCTTCTCGACGAACCCTCTCTCGGGCTTGCTCCCATTATCATCAAGGATATCTTTAAGGAGCTGAAACGAATCAACCAAGAGGGGCTTACCATTCTTCTTGTTGAGCAGAACGCACGGCAGGCGCTTCTTCTTTCAAACCGAACCTACGTTCTTCAGACGGGGCGTCTTGTGATGCAGGGGAAATCATCAGATCTGCTTCACGATCCCGAGGTGGAAGCGGCCTATCTCGGAGGAGGCAAGGCAAAACACGGTTTTGCGGCAAAAAAAGCCTGACTCTTCCTGCTTGCAAAAAATCTGAACAGGAAAGAAACCAAACAGAAGGCCGACCCTCTGTATAGGGTCGGCCTTCTGTTTGGTTGAGGATTTCGAAAAAGACGGATCTACTTTGCTGCGTTCTTCTGAAGATGCTGGATGATATCGTTGGTGATATCAATGCCTCCGTAGAAAACCCCGGTATTATCGAGAACAATATCAATTTTCTTGGCTTTCGCCACAGTACGAATGGCGAGGTCAATATCCTTGAAGAGAGGATCCATAAGCCGTTTCTCCTCCATGGCAGCCTCTTCCCGCTTCGTCTGGAAGATCTGCGCCTTCTTGTTGTTATCACTCTCGGCATCAATGGCAAGCTTTGCCTCGTTCTGCTTCTGTTCCACCGCCTTCTGGATAAGCATCTGGGTATCCCTGAACTTAGGGTGGTTCGCAAGAATCGCCTGGGGGTTAATAACCCCGATCATCGACTCCGCCGAAACCGCCACGGAGCCAAGAAGAGTCATTACCATTGCCAAAACAAGAGAAAAAGCCACTTTTCGTTGCATCTGCCTCATACCACTACCTCCTTGAAATTATAGATCTTAGTGTGATTGTACCCTTACAAAAAAAGCCCGTCCAGGTATAATTACGTATTGTGCGACGCCTTGCTCCAGAAAGTCCGGGTTATCAATTTTTCGGTGCCACGAGAAGAAAAAGACATACTTGAAGGGATGATACCATGTACTGTATCGCCACATTCGACACAACCCATATGGCTCTGCGCTTCGAAAAAATTTGCCGCGCCGCAGGGCTTGGAGCAAAGATCGTGCCGGTTCCTCGAAGGCTCTCCACAAGCTGCGGTCTCGCCTGCCGATACCCCTGCGAGGATGAAGCCGCTGTCCAGGAACTGGTACAGGAAAAGCATATCGAGGTTATAGGATACCATCAGCTTGAGGATTAGGTTTTTCTCCGATGATCTATTTTTTCTCCAAGGGCTTCTACAAAAAATCCCCTGGCATCCACGAGACTCTTTCTCAGGGTTGCTGCATACAAGGGGATTTTCCCGCTTTCCTTTTGGCTAGATAAGCCCCCGGAGGCCGTGGCGCACCTCCTCCACAACCCGCCGCACGTCCTCGTCGGTCATTCTGGGGAACATAGGGAGAGAGATCTCGCCTCCGTAAAAACGTTCTGCCCGGGGGAAATCTCCCTCTTCATGGCCGTAGCGTTTGCGATAGTAGGGGTGGAGGTGTACCGGCAGATAGTGTACCTGCACTCCGATCTCCTTGCTTCGGAGATATTCAAAAAGTCCGAGACGTTTTTCCGGCGTTACCCAGAGGGTGTAGAGGTGCCAGGCATGCCCTTCAGAAGAGGGAGGGCAAAAAACTTCTTCCATGTCCAGAAAGAGCCCCTGATAAAGCTCCGCAATCTCCCGGCGGCGCTGAACAAAGGAATCCAACCGTTGCATCTGGCTGATCCCCAGGGCACACTGCATATCCGTAAGCCGGTAGTTCCATCCAAGCTCCTGCATCTCGTAGTACCAGGGACCATGAGAGGGATAGAGGAAATCCGCCTCCTCTTTCGTAATTCCATGGGTTCGGAAGAGACGCAGCGATTTCGCAAGTTCTTCGCTCCTCGTGAGTACCATCCCACCCTCCCCGGTGGTGATGTGCTTCACCGGATGGAAGCTCAAGACTGTCATGTCAGCCTCAAAACCGATCTTACGACCTCCCCGATCCCCCCCCAGGGCATGGCAGGCATCCTCAATAAGCAGGATATCCCGGGAGCCTATGACCTTTCGGTACGCCTCCAGAGGAGCCGGGTACCCCGCATAGCTCACGGGGACCACCGCCCGGGGGAGCTTTTCCACCTTTTCAAGAACTGCCTGAACCTCTTCGGGATCAAGGCAGAGGGTCTCGGGATGAATGTCGCCGAAGACCACATCTCCCCCGGCAAAGAGGGCTCCGTTGGCGGTAGAGGCAAAGGTAAGGGGAGAGGTGAGAATCCACTCCCCTGCCCCTACTCCTGCGGCATGCATGGCTCCGTGAAGCGCCGCAGTGCCGTTGGAAAAAGCCACTCCGTGGGGAACCCCCGCATAGGCCGCTACAAGGGCCTCGAACTCGGCCACCTTGGGGCCCTGAGTAAGCCAGTCTCCCGAAAGAACCGCATCAATCTCCTGACGATCCTCGGGGGTAATCCACTGCCGTCCATAGGGTAAAAACATACGCTTCTCCACGTCCCTTCATCACGGATATGCACCGAAAAACATGCGAATTTTATGTGCCTTGTGCCTTGTAACATTTCGATTCACTGTAGTGGACTGTTCCACGTTACAGTGTGCCCTTGGGTGGGAGCCTCCGCTTATGTGTCCCCTCTGCTCCGAAAGTGGCAAACCGCTCCCTCGCTTTGCTGCTCTGAACCGTCGCCGCAGGTGACCAGTGCGCCTGCCGACTCCGCTGAAACGGGTATGGAGAGATCGAAGCTATAGGGTGGAGATGATCCACGATTTACAGGAATGAGCTGTAAACTCGTGTGTTCCCTGACGTTCAGACACACTGGAAAAAAGCGATGTTGAAAAGTACGCCATTTACCAGCCCCCACCGCCACCGCCACCTCGTCCTCCTCCGGAAAAACCGCCGCCGCCGAAACCCGAAAACCAGTTTCCCGTCGAGGATGACGATGAACGTGAAGCACCCGATGAAGAGGCTCCTCTGCTTGCGGAAACGCTTGAAGACAATGCCGAGGAAAAGCCCGTGCCGCTGTAAAAGTATACCAGACTGTCTGCTCCTTCGCACCAGTCCGGCGTATACCCCTGCTCGCTGAGAATACTGTCGAAACGCTGCGCCCAGGTCTCCGCGACACCAAGCGCGAAGGCGTACGGAAAGAGCGTTTCAAAAACTTCGGGTGTTTCCTCGGGGGGATGGAGCATCTCAAGGCGACGCCGTTCGGCGGTTCCCATGTAGAGGATCAGTCCTTCGGCCTCCGCAAGAACGCGGTTTCCCTCCGGCGTCCGGATTGTCATAAGTTCGTGAAAGACGACGATCACTACCGCCATCACGAGAGAGAGCAGAGGAACATAGAGAGGGGCCAACGCAAGAAGGGAAAATATCCAGGCACACAGTTTGAAGAAAATGACAACCACCACCCACAAACCTGAGAAGAAAAGCGCTCCCACAATGACTGCAACGAACACGATTCCGATAACAGCAAAAACGAGCAGGTTTGTTAAAAAGTCTGGAATGAAGCGTCGTAAGATGAACGCCAGCAGATCGCTCCCCTTGTACCGACGAAATTTTCCGGAAGCAATAACATCGGAAGCGCCCAGATAGCAGACCACGGCAAACGCCGTAGTAAGAAATGCTGATGCGACGGCAATTTCCGCTTGCCCCCCTGCGCCCATCATCAGCAAGCCGAAAATGGGGACAAGAAGACCGCAGAGCCATATACCGGTATTTTTGAGAAAAAGCCCGCTTCCGTTCTTTTTGAACAGTTTTGTCAGACGTTCGCGCGCATTAGCGAGAGTAGCGCTGTTCTCGGGCTTGATCGCCACCTCTTCGCGCTCCCCCCCAAAGAGGGTGGTAAGCAGAAGTTTTTCGGCTCCAGGAATCTCTGGAGGGGGTTTTTGCGTTCGTTGTAACAGGTAGAACTCTTTTTCGGACGGCTTTTCAGGCTCCTGCTTCTTAATAGTGATATACCCTTTGACAGCGAGATTCAAAACTTCGGCGCTGAAGCAGGTGTCGTCCATACCCATTCTGCTCACATACCGAAGAAACCCGGGCGTTCTCCCCGTAGACGGGGAAAAAAGCGGAATGACAACGGGCATGGGCGGATCTTTTCCCCAGCGGAGCCAGAGCAGAAAGTAGGTAAACAGGAGGAGAAGCGGCAAAGCGACATGGAAATGGATAGTATGTCGTGCGAAGAATTGAGAGAGAAGGGGTTCCTGCGGCCGGCTGACAATTCCTTTGGGCCATGCGTACACAACGGTAAGCCCCTCGCCGGGAGAAAGCGGTTCGGTCGTCACAACGGAGCCGTCAGACAGCAGCTGCGCACCTTTTCCGCGCGCCCCTCGCCATCCGGTAAAAAAGTCAGCCCCCGTGTACGCCGTACCGCTGGGGAGCGAGAGGGAAAAGCGCGCCTCGTCGATGGTGAAGGACCAGTCGTTGCCGGTGACATTCCAGTAGAGTTCGTCGTGCTCGTCAAAGAAACCGAGCGCACCGGTAACACGGTAGATCAGCGTATACGTCTGCCGGCCGGTAGGGGCCCTTGTACTCGAACTGCCAAGGTAGACCCGCACGCCATGAGATCGCGACTCCACCCTGTACGGAACTGCCCAGCCGCTGAGGGAGGTGCCCGCTCTCTCAATCCAGAGGGCGGGGATTTTGTACCCTGTACGGAACTGCCCAGCCGCTGAGGGAGGTGCTCTTTACTGAAAAACCGATTGATACGATGCGTCCCGCCGAATCCCTGTACTTTGTGGGAAAGTCGCGGAAAATGCCGTGCTGAATCTTTTGCCCCTCAATGTTCACCGTAATCTTCTCACGCACTTCAATGGAGGAGTCTTCGTGCACCGTCACCGAGGAAGAAAACAAAAGTATTTTCTCCTCCCCCCCTGAAGAGAGAGGTGCCATAAGAGGAGAGAGCAACACTAGCAACCCTGCAAAACACCTTACATGAGCCGTACCGGAGAAGAGTCTCATGCAGCTTTGAGCGCCGCACCCTTTTTCCCGTCTGCGACGAAACATCCCCGCTTTCGACAGCGGGATAGGGAGTAGATGGTCAAGAAAGGGGGTACTCAGATGCATTCTTCCACTGCATCGGCGAATATGTCTCTCAAAAAGCAAAACAGAAAGAAGCGCTGAAAGAAGTGCATAGAAAATCATAGCGCACCCTCCATGTACCCAAAATATTTTTCTTGAAACTTATTCTATCATATGCTCCGAAAAAACATACAGAATACTCGCACAACTGTGTGCTACAGGCTTGGGGGTCACAAAAACACTTTTACCACCAAGTTTTTCGCAAAAACGTTTTCTCGATCCATTGCTTCAATTTTAAAACGGCTTTATAAATGACCTGTCATAAGGTTACGCAAAAGCGAGAAATTGAGACTTTCAAGCTCTTTAGAGAAAGTCCCTCTACGCCGATACCACAGAAAGGAGTGCCTATACACCAAAAATCACTCTCCCAAGGAGGGAATATCTATGGCGTACAACTATAGTTCCATGTTTAAAATGTCGACCGGTGCAAGCTCCGGCATGGACTGGGGTTCCATGGTGGATGCTATTCTTGCGGCAAAACGCAAGCAGTACGAACCCCTGGAGACCAAAAAAGAGACGTTGCAGCTCAAAATCGGCCTCTTTCAGGAGATGTCCGGGAGTTTCAAGGCGGTACAGCAAACCCTGACAACCCTGACACAGCCCTCCACATACACGCAGAAACAGGCCCAGCTCACCGTCTACAGCCCCTCCGGAGCGGATGCTGCAAACATTATTACCGCTACACCCAAGACAGATGCGCTGCTCCAGAACTGGGACATCAACATCAAGCAGCTCGCTCAAAACGAGAGCCGCATCTCCACTCGGGTGAGTAACCGATCCGATGCTCTCGGCCTTCAGGGGACCTTTACCATCAACGTGGGAGGAGGCCGGGGAACCATTGAGGTTAAAACCACGGACAGCCTTCTGGATATCAACTACAAGATCGCCAACGCCACAGACGATGTCACCGGGCGGGCGCTCGCCATAGATTCGCAGCTTATCGACAACCGCATGGTGATCTCCAGCCTGGAGTCCGGCCTCGAAGCCACTACCACCCGGTACGTTACCGCCTTTCGAGGGGATTTCACCTCCGGCGTAGGGGGAACGGACTATCTCGCCCGGACTCCGGAAGACAGGCTTGTAAAAGATGCCAGCGCCAGCACCACCATCGGCAACCCCGTAACGGGCTCTGTCCCCCCTTCGGTGACGCTCTACAACTCTGACGGAACCCTGGTAGACAAGGCAAACTACAGCTACGATCCTACCACGGGTGAACTCTCCTGGGGAGCGCTTACTCAGGGGAATGAATATGTAGTGAAATGGGACTACCCCCCGTATGTAGCGGAGATTAAAGCAGGAGACCGAACATACCGGGTGGGGATAGATTTTACCTACGATAACGTAGATGGCACCATCCACTGGAACGACCCGGGGCTACGCCCCGCAAAGGGTGACGAATACACCGTCTATTTTTCCAACACTTTCAACGTTCTAGGTTCTGGGGATCCTTTAGTTACAACGACGGATGTCTCCGCTTTTACACCGCTAGGAGGATATCCCTCCATCTCCAGCGCCTCCCCCATGACAGTCACCATAGGCGGCTCTACCTACACCGAAGGAAACCAGTTCACCTTCGACAGAGACACAGGCATTATTAATTGGGATAACGGCACCGGCCCCAACTCGGAACCATCAGGGCAGATGTCCGTCAATATCGGCACCGGACACTCCCTCTCCTACCACAGCAACGTTTTTACCCTCGAAGCCGGCACGGGGGATGATATTCTCGGATTTTTCAACCTGGATGCCACCACGGAAGGTGCTCACTGGGTGAAGGCCCAGGACGCCATTCTGGAGCTTAACGGCGTGGAGGTTCGCCGCTCCAGCAACACCATCGACGACCTTATCGGCAGCACCACTCTAGAGCTGAAAAACACGGGCCATGTGGGGATGAGCATCGTTCTCGACACGGAGAAGGCAATCACCGCCATCGAATCCTTTGTCGAGGCTTATAACGAAGCCATGGACTGGATCAACATCCGCCTCTCGGAGGAGCAGCAGGTAAAGCAGAGCTCCAGCGACTGGCAGACATCTGATGATTTCAACAAAAAATTCGGCCTCCTCCACGGAAACTCCGTACTGTGGCAGACGAAAAACCAACTCCGCCAGCTTATCTCAAACCCTGTAACCACCCTGGGGCCTCTCTCCATGCTCTCTCAAATAGGCATCACAACCGAAAGCGCGGATTACGGGAAGAGTGGCAGGATCGAATTTGACCAGAGCAAGTTTATGGAAGCCCTTACCCCTGGTGAGGTTCCCTTTTACGATCAGTGGATGACAGATGCTATGACAAACTCCACATCGCCTCTGAGCGAAATTCGGGACAGCTTCAAAAGCGGGGATTTTTCCATCACCGTAGGGGGGAAAACAACCACTATCTCCGTAACGGATCAGGATTCCCTCACCACTCTTTCGCAGAAGATCAACGATGCCAAAATTCGAGCGGAGGTAGGAAGCCCGGACTTTGACATCCCCGCTCCGGTGCGCTCCAAGATAGTGAACAACACCTTGGCCATTATCAGCAAAGATCTGGATGATGACCTCTACATCCAGGATCCCAACGGGGTGCTTAAGAGCCTAGGGCTGGACGTCACCCTCCCAAATGATTCCGCCCATCACGTTCTGGGGACGGAGTACTTTGTGTCAGATCTCATGACCCAGAGTATGAGTAATTTCGATGCGTACATGAAGAATCTCGTGAGCGCAGTTCCCGTAAATGTGGGGGGAGGCACCTCGACCCCGGACGGCAGAATTGCCAGCGAGATCTACTTTATGCAGCAGCAGGTCAGCTATATTGACAAACGCATCGAGGATTACGAACGCCAGATTTCCCTTACTGAGAATCGCCTCTGGAATCAGTATGCCGCAGCGGAGCAGAGCATCGCTCTTTACAGCGCCCAGCTCTCTGCGATGAGCGAAACCTTTGCAAATTGGTCAGGCGGGAGTTCCTAATGTATCTTTCCTCAATAAATTGTCATTGCAAAGCCCCCGGCAAAAGTCGGGGGCTTTTTTCTCATAAGTCGGGATAAAGGCTATTCTCGCAGGGCTTGCGGGGTTATGAAACGCCCTTTTCTGCTGCCCTCATCTCTGTCTGGGTCTCTACTTCTGCTTCCGCCTCCTGGCTGTAGAGAAAATATTCGTCCCACAGGGTGTCAAGGCGGATCAGCGTCTCCTCCATGGAGGGAACTTCAAAACGCCCATCCTTTTCTACGAGAAGCTGCTTTTCCTGAAGTTTACGGAGGGCATCATCCACCTCGAAATCAATCTCTTTGCCGAAGGAGGAGGCGATCCACTCTTCGATACGGTCGTCAAGCTCCGCCTCGGAGTAACATCCACCGTCTTCGGTACGCTCGGTGAGGAGGAAGTAGTACGCCAGAAGGGTCTCTTTGCACTCCTCTTCTTCCGCTTCGTGCACCAGAAAGTTGAATACTCCCGCGTTGTTATCGAGATTGTGGAAGTAGAGGGTCTTCATGAGCTTAGCCTGGTGTTTTTCCTTGGTATTTTTGTAGCGGGTAAAGACCTTTACGGAGATAATCCCCACCAGTGAGAAGGCGGCGAGAATGGGAAAGAGCTTGTCCTTGAAGTCTACCCAGTTGATCTCTTCCCCCGCCATGAGAGCCGCCACCACCGCACCGATGACGAGAAGGGCGGGGATCACCTTGCGAACCACGCTGAAAAGCCCCCCAAGAAGAGGAAGCAGGATCATCCCCTTATCTACCAGGGTCATCTGGATGGTAACATCCGGAAAAAGGGTCTCCAGAGCGGAGACGGGGACGTTCTTAAATATTTTCAAGAATATAGGAGACGCTCCCGAACCGGATGAAGCCTTAGGAGAGCTTTTCTTCCCGAAAGCAGCCTCCTTGAGAAGGCGCCGCTCCTTCTGTCGTTCGGTCTCTCCGGCGGTTTCGATGTAGTGGTCGTAAAACTGCTCGACATTTTCATCGCTCTTAAGCTTGATAAGAATGAGAAGGCGCTGAAGCATTTCTTCGAACTCGGGTTCTTTTTCTTTATGTCCCCAAAATTTCCACTTGGATCGGGGGTCCTGTTTTTTGGGAACCTGCTGCTTTCCCCGACGATAGATGAGGATCTTCTCGTACTTTTCGTGGTTTACCTGAATGTTCAATCCCCGAGGAGCCGCCTTGGTCATGAGTTCGTTCAGCTCTTCCAGGGTAAGCTCCCGATAGTTTGCCGCCACCAGAATGCTCTCCAAGGCTTTTACCATCTCTTCGAAGCGGTGGGCCGAATCCCCCAGGGCGGGATTGTGGATCTTCAGGGTATCAGCATCGGGGTTGAAGATATGATAGGCCCTGCGAGCCCTTTTAAGATCCTCGTGAAACTCGAAATGATAGATGGCCTGGATAAGCTCCGCCACCCGGCGAAACTGCCCCTGCCCCTCCGGGGAAAGCTTTCCGTGAGCACAGAGAGCATCCACAAGATCATCCGTCCGGAGTGGAATAAACTTTCCCAAATGCGGGTAATCCCCCATGATCATTCCTCCCTCAATGAATTACAACTTTCCAAAGTATACCACGGCTGGAAAAGAGCGCGAAGAGATCCATCCTTCAAAAAAGACTGAAAGATGTTCTTCACCACTCTCATTCCTGATCTTCCAGATCCAGAGTGAGCACCAGGATGTCGTGATCGGGATGCTCCGCTCGCTTGGTGGAACGCGCTGGAAGAGAGCCTTCGATCTCCACAAGTTTCCAGTTTTTCTGCGGGGTGAGGCCAAAGAAACCGATATGATCGATATTCGATTTACGGTTGTCGTAGCTGTAGCTTCCCTGCGGAAGGGAGATGAGATAATACTCCAGCGGCTCGGGTTTTTCCACGTTGTAATCCCCCAGAATGAAGCCGGGGCCTTGGAGCATGCGGGCCAGAAGATTGAGTTTTTCCATCTGTGCACGTCTTTTCTCGTGGTTGTAGCGTTCCGCATCCTCGGTATCCTTCTTCCCTCTGGTGGAGGGGCTTTTGAGATGGATGTTCACCATCACAAATTCCCGCTCCGTGGCAACCTCCTGAAAGAATCCCACCAGGGGGGGACGATCAAAGAGGGCGATATTCCGTCCGTCCCAGGGGAAGATGGCATCCGAAAAAAATGGGGCAGGTTCCACAAGGCAACGGATATGCTCGGAGTTCCAGAGAAAGTAGAGATCCTGATTGTTTCCCGTATCGTTTCCCCGAAACTTCCACCCTGGAAGATGCTTGGTAACAAGGTAGCGCATAACTGCGTCGTTATGGATCTCCTGGAGCGCCAGTATCTGAGCCGAGGAGTTCCGAATCTTCTCCGCCACCCCTGCCACATCCTCAGGGGCATATTTGCGTTTTCCCTCAATAGTAAAGTATTCCACATTCCATGTTCCCAGGGAGAGAGCCCAGGAGGCTCCGGGAATTCCCCAAAGCAGAAGCCCCAGAAAGAGGTATCCTACACCTTTGCGCCAGGTTCGAAAAAAACTCATGCAATCTCCTTTGTCCTGATGATCACACCCGAGACAACCTAAGCCACCACATACTTCCCGGAGCTATTCCTTATGGATGATGGTTCCCACGTGCTCTCCCCGAAGAGCCCTGGTAAGATTTCCCTCCTGGGTTCCATCAAAGATCTGGATGGAGGTGAGTACTTCACTGTTCTGAAGAATTTCCAGACAGGGGCGCTCTATGATAAGGTCGTCCTGCTCCATCTCTAAAAGAGTTCGAGCCCCGATTTTCGGAATAAACTCCGCCTGGGGATCTTTTTTGGGATCATTCGTATACAATCCCTTTTCATCTTTCACGAAAAGGCAGCTTTTTGCTCCGATAAGATCTGCCAGAAGCAGAGTTCCCACATCGGTCCGGTGGATGGGGATGCGCCCCCGGGCGGCTCCGGGAGGAAGAGCAAAGTAGTCATAAGGGGGCATGGCGTAGGTTACGGGGATACATCCCTGGGCAAAGTATCCCGGAAGCTTTACGATATCATCCTGCTCAATGGAGATACCTCCCCAGGGACCCAGGAGCATGGCCACCATGAGGGCATTCTGCTCGGAGATGGTGGTCCCGAACTTGGCAATAATTCCCGTGGGCATTCCCAATTCAAGACCGATGCTATAGATATGCCGGCTCCGGGTTCCTCCTCCAGTGAGGAGAAGCATCTTGTGTTCCTTTCGATTTGCAGCCACCTCGTGCACCAGCCGGGGCAATACCTTGGCTCCTCGATCACAAATGGATTGTCCCCCGATTTTCATAACGTTCACGTCTGGAAAGAGACGCATCTGGGGAGCCAGGTCCAAACTTTCCAAAAAGGAGGCGCTCACCAAGCTCTCCCCCATGAGGCGGCTTTTTATATGGAGCCGCTTTCCATCTTTTTCGCGCATGAGTGCCATGACATATCTCTCCTTTATTTTCCCCGTGCAGAAATTCTGGGGGCAAAAGACAAGGGGGCCTCGGCCCCCCGTCTTTGTACGCCCTCCTGGGCCGGTGCCTCTTCATTAAGAGGAACTCAGCCGAAAAAGCTATTCCTCGGATTCACTGCCATCCTTGGGGTTATGAAGGCAGACAAGCTCCGCATCCACCGCTTTAGCAAGAGATTCAAGCTCACTCTTCCGCAAATGGGTGGCAAATACCTTGAGATCCACCCCGGAAACTGCCACAATCCGGAATCTTGGCTGCTTCATTTCCTTCTGCATTTTGTGGCGCTCCCGAAAAAAGATTGTTCCCGCCATGATGCATCTCCTCCTTTCTTATCTCCTCGACTCTCCGTGATTATTCCTACAACCCCTCCGATTATACCGGATAATGAGGATCTTTCGCCAGACAATTCTTTATTCCTCTCCGTCACTTCTTACTGAGAGGGGGAAACCTTGGGAAAAACAGCAATAATCATGAAAAAGCTTCGCAAATTTTTTTCATGATGTACAATGCGGGGAATAGTAGCGTGAAAACCTTTTGCTTCAGGAGGAGATGCGTTGTGCGTACACGCCCTTGCCACACCATGGTGCAAACAATTACCTACCTCTGCAAGAACGCAGAACAGAGACTCCGGCTTTTTGTTATGCTTGTGCTCATTACTCTTTTCTTCCCCCCCCTAGGAACCTTTGGAGGGGAAATATCCAAAAGCCTGGAAGAGAGCCAAAAGAGCACCCTTGCAGATCTTCGCCTTCAGGCTGCTCTGGAGAGGCTTCAGCGAGATCCGACAAACCAGGGGAAACACGTCTTGTTCTTGCACTGGGATGCGGTGCGGTCGGATCTTCTGGAGGCCATGCTCCGCAAAAGGCAACTCCCCTTTCTGGAGTTTCTTCTGCAACGGGGGAGGCTCTCTCTGGAGACCCTGACGGTGGATAAATCGGAGACCATGTCTGTGATGCCCAAGTACCTTGCATCAAAGCGCAATCTTGGCGTGGTGGGATGGTGGCAGTTTAACCGGGAAAATCTTGAGTTCCACAACTTCGGCCTCATTCTGGAGGATGCTCTGGACTATCTTTTCGGGCTCTCCTTTCCCCGATATCCCACGATTATGGATTTTCTCCACGGCCGTGGGGAGTCCGTGGTGGGAGGCTTTACCCTCTACACCCGGGGAATGGCGAGGGAGAATTACGGCCGGGCCTACCGGGAGGGGCTTCGGGCCTTCTTTGATCATACCCACCTTCATCAGGCCGAAAAGGTCACCACGGAGTTTACAAAGATTCTGCGGCGCATAGCCTCAAATCCAGGAGAGCAGTTCCCACTCTTCTCCTTCTGTGTGCTCACAGCTCTGGATGAGTTCGCCCATATCGACGGGATGAGCCTCCCCAAAGAGGAAAGAGAGCAGGAATACTACTCCTGGAGCCGGGAAGATCCTATACTTCTCCCCTTCTTTCAAATTATGGACAAGGCAGCCGATCCCAAGGCCCCCTTTGGGGCACCTCGATTCCGCCCCCCTTACGATCGGTACGTCATTCCGGAAAAGGCCCGTTGGTATACCGCCCCTCGAAAGCCCCAGGAGCTTTCAGTACATCTTCCACTTCTGGAGGTATATGCGGATACCGTCCCCTCCCTCACCATGCACACCCTGGGCAGAGCGGCCATGCGCCGAAGCACCCCCAGACCCGCACTCTCTCTGATCTTCTACGATATGCAGCTCGGAAGAGTTCTGGACCTTTTCTACGCCATCCGAAAAGATTCCCGGGGGAGATACCGTTTTCAGGAAGGTCTCTACAGAGAGGTGCAGCAGAGCTTTCCTCGCCCTTATTTCGATCTTCCCCGGTTTGTACGGGACGACAGCCTCCTGACAAACACCCTCTTTTTCATCTTCGGCGATCACGGCATGGTGGACAGCCAGCACATGATGCCCCCTAACAACCCCTATCAGGCGGTAAGTATCCGGAGCAACGAATCGCTGGAGACTTTTTTCATTGATCATCTGAACAACCTTCTCGGCCTGAGCACCTGGGAGAGAGGAATCTCTACTAAAAACCACCTCTTCGGCTGCGACGACCGCACCCTGCCGGAAGAGGCCGCCTTTCCCTTCACCTTTCCCGAGTGGCAGGATACCTCCACGGCACATCGTGTGCGTCAGGCCTTCTCCTGGACAGAGAGGGCTATGAAAAAGGCGGAGCAGGAGATCACCGCAGCTCTGAGGGATCGCTACTGGTGGCTTTTCCCCCTCTGGTCTCCCCTTCTGGATACTTCTGTGAAAAATCTTCTGGAAGAGCATATCCCTTATCTGGAAAAGGTGCTGGTTCGCCTGCGTCTTCGGGGTGTTCCGGAGTATCAGCGGAACGTGCGCGAGTTTCGGAGGCATTTTTACGACACACACATCCGGCTGATCCACGGCGGGGGGGTTCGGAACCATGCGGAGCTTTTTCTCCCCGGCAAGGATCCCGAGGGGAACCTGAGCTGGCGCTACCGCCCCTCTCTGGAGCAGATCAGCAGCTACGTCTACCCTTCGGGAAAGACCCTTCTTGAGGGGCTTGAAAGGATACAAGGGGTGGGGCTTATCTTTATCCGCCGGGAGAACCACCTCTTCTCTTCGGAAGGGCCTCTTCCAGAAGAGATCTCGGTTCTGGTGGGGGATCGGTACGGACACCGGGGAGCAATTCGGGTACGTCCTCAGAGGGAGTTCCCGGAAAAGCTCGAGTTTGCCTATACCCCCCTTACGGATGTAGATCCTCTGGGATATTTTTCTCTTGAGCCGCACCCCATGAAGGGAGGTTTTTTCCCTTTTGAGAGATGGAATGATTTTTCCGTGGAAGAACGGCACTACTACCCCAACGTGGTGGGGGGAATGGGAACCTATCTTTACAGCCTGAACCCAGCTCTGGGGGATGTGCTGGTGATGCACAGCCAGGGGTGGAACTTCGGAGCCTATGCGGGGAATCACGGAGGAATTCACCGGGGAGAGAAGAAAACTTTTCTTCTGGTTTCTGGCCCCGGCATTAGCAAAGGGCCGCTGATGGCACGGGATAGCCGGGGAGAGCTTCACTACCCCACCCTTGTCGACATGGCCCCCACGGCCCTGGAGTGGCTCGGCTACGGCCCTAAGGCACTGACCCACTTTTCCAGAGAGCAGTTCACAGCGTACCTTGAGGCGTGGCGCAAAAGCCAACGGGGGGAAGCCACAGCGCACTACACGGAAATTCCGGACTTTTCGGAATTTCTCAAGGAGATCCACCTGGGGTCGTTACATCTGGAGAACTTTCGAAATGAAGTCTTTGAGGCCCTGGAGTTCATGGATACTCAGGAGTACCCCCCTCTTCCGAACTTTGCTCTTGAGGAGGAGGATGGGCTCCCTCTCTGCATCTTTGAGCCCTTCTAAAGAGAGCAGCAGAAGGAAGAGGGACATACGCATGAAGACAAAGTAAGGGCCAGAGACCCTTTCAGAAGGCCCTCCATACAATGTTATTATATGATGGTGGCATTTTTTCACTTTACAGCTTCCGGAGAGAGCGTTTTTGCAAAGATTCTTCAGCTTTTGAACGTTCCGGGAGCGAGGGAGAGCGGCGGCGCACTGTTTGCGATGTTTACAAGGAGAATTTTATGAAGAGAAAGGAGCGTGCTATGAAGGGTTATAACGGATATTTCGAGAACAAGGTGGCGGTGGTTACCGGAGGTGCTTCGGGAATAGGCTTGGGGATGGCGGAAGAGATGCTCGCCCATGGAGCCCGGGGGGTCTTTTTGGGAGATATTACCGAAGAGCATCTGGAGCGTGAGGCTGCCCGGCTGAACCAGAAGTACCCAGGAAGAGCCTTTCCCATGCTCACGGATGTCACCAAAGAGGATCAGGTAACCAGGCTCGTGCAGGCCGCAGGGGAGCTGGAGGGGCATCTGGATTTTGTTTGCAACAACGCCGGCAGAGGGGCCACCCTCCCCTCGGAGCAGGTAACTTTTGATCTCTGGAGAAACGTTCTGGACCTGAACGTTATGGGAGTTGTCTACGGCACCTACGCCGCTCTTCCTATTATGCGGAAGCAGGGGTTCGGCCATATCGTGAACACCGCATCTCTGGCAGGGCTTGTCCCCATTCCCTATCAGGCGGTATACGTGGCGAGCAAGAGCGCCGTCATATCCATGACAGAGAGCCTCTATTACGAGCTGGAAACCGAAGGTCTTCGGTTCAGCGTCGTCTGCCCCAGCAACATCAAAACCCCTATTTTCGGTGACATGACACCCCCCCCGGATGCCATAAGTGTGGAAGAGGCGGTGGCATACATTTTTGAGGAAATGGAAAAAGAGTCCCTCATAATAGCCCTCCCCGAATCCTCCCGGAATATTTCTCTGTACTACAGAACCCGGCGGGAGGAGTTCGATGAATTTATGCGCGGCATGGCTAAAGAGCGGCGCGAGAACTACCGTACCAAGGGAACCTACTACTAGGAAAAATCCATGAAGGGGCTGTTTGTATGAGAAAAAAACTTCCTGCACAATCTCCAGATCTTTCGTTGCACGTAATACTTCTCCTCATGGGGAGCATGACCATGTCCATACTCGGATTTTTTCTTTTTCCCGTGGCTGCGGGGAAACTCCCCTACTACGAAAAGGGGCTCTATGGGTTGTTGCTCTTTATCGTGGCCCTCCAGGTAGTAACCCTCGGAGAGACCCCCTTCGGGAATATGGGAAAATCCAAACCCCTTCTCGGGGCAGGGGCCCTTATGGCGTCCTTTGGTATCGTCACCTGTTTTATTCCGGAAGTCTTCGGTGAAATCCCACGGTGGGTGCTTTTTATCTGCTTCACCCCGGGGGGGCTTTTTCTGCTCGCCCAGATGCTCTTTTCCCGGAATAAACTCCGAAGCTGGCTAGGGTATGGAGGTATTTTCCGGCATTTGATATACGCATGCGCAGCGGTCTATACCCTCTCGATAGTCCTCGGGGTGCTGCTCTGGAAACCGCTACTACTCACCACCCCTCAGACCGGTGTAACCGCTCTTCTCTTCGGCTCTGCTCTCTTCTACCTTGCGATAGTTCTTCATAAGATCTACCGGGCCTACCCGGAAGCGCGAAAAACAACCGAAGCCAGAGGGCCTCTCGAGACGGATAAGACGGTACTTCTGCTGACGGGGATTTTCATGATACTTCTCGGGGTGCTTCTTGTACCGGTAAGCTTTGGAAAGCTTCCGTTCTCGGGGAGTGCCCAGTTGGGACTGCTCATGGTGATCTTCTCTATCCAGATGCTGGCCTTCGGAAGTACCCCCCTGGGGGCCTTTCCTCGATCCTGGGTCATGATTTTTTTGGGCTTTCTCTTCGGGGGGCTGGGGATAGCATCATGTATTCTCCCAGGAGTTCTGGTAACTCCGCTGACAGTGTTGGTGGGGGTGCTGAACATTCTGGGGGGCTCCATAAACCTTCTCAAACTGTGGTTCCCCCTTCTGGGGATGAGGAACACCGCGAAAACGCCTCTTCCGAAGATCCTCCTGCATCTCTACAGTACCCAGACAGCCATGGTTCTCCTCTCCATCCTCTTCGGCACATCCATGTTCTTCTCCGGGCTTCTTCCGGGATATGTCATAGGGGTTGTCCTTGCTGCAAACGGAGGAGCGCTTCTCTATCTGCTTTACCTTATCCTTCTTCTGGGAAAGATGAAGGAGTCCGGCGGGGAAAGTTCCTCGCAGCGAAAACCTTCGAATTCCATGAGAAAACCGTGAGCAGAGCATAAAGAGGCCATAAACAGACAAGGGAGGGTGGTGTAGCATAACACAACACCCTCTTCAGGGAGCCCCAAGAGGGACAGGACGAGGAGATAGAAAAAGCCGCTGTATGCAGGGCTTTTTTCAGGCCTTGCAACAGCGGCTTACTCTTCAGTGGTGCCGGGGACGAGACTTGAACTCGTACGGGTTACCCCACACGCCCCTCAAACGTGCGTGTCTACCAATTCCACCACCCCGGCAACTGCAACGGTGATGATTATACTGATCCATCCCGTTGCCGTCAATACCTTTTTTCGAGAAATCCACAAGAAAATCGCTCTTCCAGTAAAAAGTCCTCTCTTGCAAGCAAGAGAGGACTTTTTTGTACGATCACAACTGCCATGTACACGCTTCGGATACAGGGGCCTAGATGCGGCGCTCCTTAATACGGGCGGCTTTGCCGCTGAGATCGCGAAGATAGTACAGCTTTGCCCGACGGACCTTTCCGAGGCGAACCACTTCCACCCGGTCGATGCTGGGACAATGGAGAGGGAACACACGCTCCACTCCCACGCCGTTGGAAATCTTCCGCACCGTGAAGGTCTCGCGAAGGCTCCCGTGTTGACGGGCGATGACAACCCCTTCGAAAACCTGAATACGATGCCGGGTTCCTTCCACAACCTTTACGTGCACCTTCACAGTATCTCCCGCACGAAACTCAGGAAGATCCTGCTTAAGATACTTTTTCTCCACCAAAGCTACTTTAGGATTCATAGCTTTACCCCCTATCTGTCTGGCGGAAATCTGAAGAGGCTCGTACGCCCTTCCTCCGCCCTGTAGTTATGTTTCCGTGCCGCCGCCTAGCGACACCCAAAAAACCTGTCCAGTACGATGGCCAGGCGGTCTTCCGGGGCAAAATCCCCGGGTTGTCCCTCTCCGCCTCGAAGAGGAAAGAGGGAGTAATCGCATTCTTGATATTCCTGATACTGTAACCCAGATGCTCCTCCTCCAAGAACCAGGAGAAGCGGAAGCTGGCGTTCCAGAAGCGTGCGTTTTACCTCAAGAAGATGTGCTCTTCCCGCTGAGGAGGAAGATTTTCCTGCCTCCATAGCGACCATCAGGGGGGGGCACTTTTCCTTGCGGGCAATCCACTCTCGGCACCGACGGAGGCTTCCGAAAACTTTGAGAGTTTCGGAGTTCCCGAAATCTTCCGCCAGAGCACGACTCTCCCTGTGAGGGGAGATGCAGCAGACTCTGGCAACACCATAGTTTGCTGCTAACTGCAGACTCCGCTCCAGAAGATGTGAGGAAAAAGGAACGTCCTCTGCATTTCCCGGAACAAGAGCCACGTAGGCCCCTTTGGACATGTAGGGAAGAATCCCTGCACGGCCGAGCACTTCGGGACGCCTGGAGAGGGTGCGCTGCACCGCCTCCTGACGACGCCAGGCGAGGATCTTTGCGTGATCCCCCGAGAGAAGTTCCTCGGGGACAGGGATATCCTCCCACAGTGCGGGACGGGTGTAGTGGGGATGATCCAGAAAGCCCTTGGCGAAGGAGTCCTCCTCCACAGCGCTCTCCTTGCCCACCACTCCGGAAATTCTTCTCGAGACGCTGTCTGCGATAACCATGGCAGCAAGCTCTCCTCCGGTAAGGACATAATCCCCCAGTGAAATTTCCAGATCCACGTGTTTTTGCACGAAGCGCTCATCCATCCCCTCATAGTGGCCGCAGACAATGAGGAGATGCTCTTTTTCCGCCAGGGTCTCCACCATGTCCTGCTGGAGCACCGCCCCCTGAGGACTGGTGCCGAGCACAAAGGCTCTCCCCCGCCGGGCCTGTACATCCTCCAGAGCCTCTTTGAGAGGTTGCGCCATGAGAAGCATGCCACCGCCGCCAAAGGCATAATCATCAATCTGGCGGTAGCTCCCCTGGGCATAATCTCGTATATCCACCACCTCCACCGAAAGAAGCCCCTTTTCAACTCCCTTGCCGACAATGCTGGTGGCAAAGAAGGTCTTCAGGAACTCCGGAAAGGCGGTAATAACGGTGATGCGCATTAACCCCAGAGCCCCTCAGGAGGACGTACGAGCATAATGCGACGCTGCAGATCCACTTCCAGAATAACGGACCGTACCGCGGGAAGCATCCGCTCTTCTCCCTGGGGGGTTCGCAGAACATAGACATCCGAGGCTCCGGTGGGAAAGACCTGGGTGATAACGCCACAGGATTCACGGGTATCTCCGTGAATAACCTCAAGCCCCAGAAGATCCTCCACCCAGAATTCCCCATCCTCAAGAGGCGGGCGTTCTTCTTTGGAGACCCGTACTTCCAGCCCCTGAAGGGCCTTGACCTCTTCGGGGGTAGTGATGTCGGGGGAGGAGGCCAGAAGATGGGCTTTCCCCGGAAGCATGCGCACCGACGAAAGGGAGAGCGTGCGCACAAACACTCCGTTCTTCCTGTAGAGATGAAGGCTCTTCATGGAAGAAAAACGCTCGGGGACATCGGTAAGGGAGAAAATGCGCATCTCTCCCCGAACACCGTGAGGCCCCAGGATAGCTCCTATTACCACAGAGTGCATGAAGGGCTATTCTTCCTCCACGTCCACGTCTACCCGGAGACCCTCTTTCGTTGCCGCAGCACGAGCTACCTGGCGCATAGCATTGATGGTAGCTCCCCGCTTGCCGATAACCCGGCCCACATCTTCAGGTGCCACACGAATGCGAACCACCTGGTGCCCCTCTTCCTTTTCCGTAGAGGAAACCTGAACGGCATCGGGAGAGGTAACAAGACGCTTGGCGATAAATTCGATGAGTCCCTTGTAATCGGTCATAATTGCTTACTCCCCTTCCTGGAGCTTATCCAATACGCCGGCTTTTTTGAGAATCGCCCGGGCTGTATCGGAAGGCTGAGCACCGTTCCGAAGCCATTGTACCGCTTTTTCCGCATCCACCGTGATCTCCGAAGGACTCTTGAGAGGATTGTAAGTTCCGATCATCTCGATGAACCGTCCGTCCCGAGGAGAACGGGAATCTGCCACCACAAGCCGGTAGTAAGGAGCTTTTTTCCGGCCATGACGCGCTAAACGAATACGAACTGCCATTTACGCAACACCTCCAATAGTACAGCATAGTCTTTATTCTTTTCTTCGCTCTGTCAACAGGGTAGCCCCTTCTCCCGTACAAGGAGAACGCCGCCACCCCTATCCGAAGGGAAGAAAATTTTTCATCCCCCGCATTCCTTTGCGAGGGCCGCCTTTACCCATTTTTTTCCACAGAGCCTGCATATCCTTGTGCTGCTTGAGCACCTGATTGACCATCTGCACCGTGGTTCCCGATCCCTGGGCGATCCGCCTGCGGCGGCTCCCCTTGATGATTTCGGGATGGAGTCGCTCTTTTTTTGTCATGGATTGGATGATAGCTTTGATGTGGGTAATCCGCTTAGGATCAAGTTCGGCATTCCCCATCTGCTGCTTAAACTTCCCCATGCCGGGGATCATCTCCATAACTTTTTCCAGAGGCCCCAACTTTTGAATCTGTTCTATCTGAAGCAGAAGATCCTCCATGGAGAACTGCTTTTTCTGCATGCTCTCCACAAGACGATCTGCATCTTTATCGTCTGTGGCCTGCTGGACTTTCTCCACCAGACCCATGATGTCGCCCATACCCATGATGCGCTGCACCATGCGCCCCGCATCGAAAAGTTCAAGATCGGCAATGCCTTCGCCCACTCCTGCGAGTTTCACGGGAACCCCTGTGGCAGCTCGCACCGCCAGGGCCGCCCCCCCTCGGGCGTCTCCGTCAAGCTTGGAGAGCACCAACCCGGAGAGAGGAACTTTAGCGTGAAAGGCTTCAGCAACGTTCACCGACTCCTGCCCCGCCATGGCATCCACCACCAAAAGAATTTCGTGGGGCTGGACAACATCACGGATCTCCGCAAGCTGGTCCATAAGTTCCTGATCCACATGAAGCCGTCCGGCGGTATCGAAGATGATCACATCATAGAGATGGTCCGCCGCATAGGCCAGGGCTTTTTTTGCCAGCCCAACGGGGTTTTTTTCTCCTTCCGCGGGGCCGAAAAAACCTGCTCCGGTTGTTTTCGCAAGCACCCGAAGCTGCTCCACCGCAGCGGGACGCTGTAAATCACAGGCAACGAGAAGGGGTTTATGTCCCTTGGAGAGGCGCTTTGCAAGTTTGCCACAGCTGGTGGTTTTACCCGATCCCTGAAGCCCTACCATCATGTATCGTGTAGGGGGCTGAGAGGCGATGGTCAGGGGTTCGACCTTCTTTCCCATGAGGGCTACCAGCTCTTCGAAGACCACCGTGGCCACCTGCTGCCCCGGGGTGATGGAATCCAGCACCTCACGGCCAATCGCCCGCTCTTGAATCCGGCCCATGAGATCCTTAACAATCTTAAAGTTTACATCCGCCTCAAGAAGGGCTCTGCGGATCTCGCGCAACGCCTCGGCTACATCGTCCTCGGTAAGTTTTCCCTTGCTTTTCAGACCTTTAAAAATATTTTCAAGCCGTTCTTTGAGGGAATCAAACATGGGATACGCCACCTCTTTTCAGAAGCATCTTCAAGGCTTCAGAAAAGCCCTGAGGAAGATTGTTTTCGTATGATTCAAGAAGCGCGTGAAGCTCCTCAAGAAAGTGTTGCTGCCTCAGCATTTTTGTATCCATTCCAAGAAGCTCCTCACAGGAGGAAAGCTTTTCTTTCGCCCGGGAGAGAAGATCATGCACCCCCTGCCGAGATACGTGAAGATGCTCGCTGATCTCTTGAAGAGACCAATCTTCCCACTCGTGCATTTCGTATGCCTGACGCTGTCTCTCCGTGAGCAGGGCCCCGTAAAGGTCGTAGAGCCGATTAAGGCGGAGGCGCTCTTCAAGGAAGTCTGTCTTTTTCATCCATCCCACCTCCTGAGGCGAGAGCATTATACGCAGACGAGGAGATGCTGTCAAGGAAAAATCCTTTACGGCCTTTTTTCGACTTTCCCGAAAGTCTTTTCAGAGACTCTCAGGTTTTTTTGGGGGTTTTTGAAGGTTTCTTGAGGAATTTTCGGCACTCCTGGAAGATTTTTGTTCTTGCACAGTGTGATTTTGGAGAGTATGGTATGGGAAAATTTTGGTTGATAGAGAAGAAAAAAAGGGGGAGCGTTGTGGCTGATTATACGGGGTATCTCAACGATCTTCGGCATACCACAGTTCTTGGAATCAACCCCCCGGTGCGGGATTTTGCCTTTTTCGATTTCTGGGCGAAACCGTTGGGGCTTCTCTATCTTCTTCAGGCCCTTCGGGAAGGGGGAAACCGGGTTTTTCTTCTGGATTGTCTTCAGCAGGCCCGGGAGAAAGATCTTTCCTGGGGACGCCTCCGTCCACGGCGGCAGAAGATAGAAAAACCTCTTCCCTACCGAAATATTCCCCGAAACTACTATCATTTCGGCCTCACAGAAGAGGAGTTTCTCAAGGCTCTCAAGGGGTATCCCTCTCCTGATCTGATATGCCTTACCTCGGGGATGACCTACTGGTATCCGGGAGTTTCCTGGTGCCTCTCTTTGATTCGCGCCGTTTTTCCAGATGTCCCTATTCTTTTGGGAGGAATCTACCCCCGGCTCTGTCCGGAACATGCGGCATCTCTCGGGGCAGATATGGTGCAGACGGTTCCCTGCTCCCTCCAGGGGGAATATCCCGCCATGGATCTCTACAGCTCTCTGGGATATGCGGTTACCCGAAGTACTCTTGGGTGCCCCATGCGTTGCGAATACTGCGCTTCCCGAATTCTTGACCCCGCCTTCTCCCTTCGGAAGATGAGCCAGATAGAAGAGGAAATTTCCCGACAGAGAGAACTCTTTTCCGTGAAGGATGTGGCGTTCTACGATGACGCGCTGCTAGCGGTAAAGGAAGGGCACTTTTATCCTCTCTGCGAAAGGCTTCGCTCCACCTTTCCGGAATTACGCTACCACACCCCCAACGGCCTCCACGTACGCCAAATTGACGCTACCTGTGCCCAGGTGCTTTTTGACACCAACTTCCAGACCCTTCGGCTGAGCCTGGAGAGTGTGGATCCCCAGGTGCAACAATGCAGCTCTTCCAAAGTGGCCCTGGAGGAATACCGCCGTGCCGTGGCTGCCCTGAGAGAGGCGGGCTTTTCGAGAGAGCAGATCGAGACCTACGTGCTGGTGGGGCTTCCTGAACAGTCTCCGGAGAGCGTGCTCCATACCTTGGAATATATCGAAAGCCAGGGAGGGAAGGCTAAGACCGCTCAGTTCTCTCCTATTCCGGGGACATCTTCCTTTGAGAAGGCCGCTGAAAGGGTGCCGGAGATCCGCCGGGAGCCTTTGCTCCACAACAATTCGGTCTTCGCCCCCTATTTCGGGAAGTATCTCACCCCGGAGGAGCTACAGCAGATAAAAAACCGGGCGAAAGCTCCCTAGGGAGTTTTCGCCCGATTCGTAATATCCATTCCGATTCTTCCTTACGTCGAACCTTTGGATCTCCCACAAAATCTCTTCGAGAAACCCCAGGGAAAGTTGTCTTCGCATCCCGATCCTTCTTTCACCGGTCTCAGCACACCTCGGGCAACGTCAAACCCATCTCCTTTGCTATCTCCTGCAGGTCATCATAGACCTTTTGAGAGACCGGGACTCCCTCCCTAGCGGCTCGCTCTTCCGCCTCGAACTCCTTGAGTCCTGCAAAATAAACCCGTTTTTGTCCTTCCGCTACGGGGGTCTCCCGCAATCCTCGGAGCATACGATCCATATCTGCCCGAAACTCCCGAGGATCTCGAAACGCATCAACCCGGAAAGCCCCAAAGTAGTGGCAGACACGCCCTGCCGCCTTCTCAGTATCCCGTACTTCTGGGCCAAATAAACCACCACTCAACATGGCACAGCAGATATCCACCAGCACCGCCAAGCCATAACCTTTATATCCACTGAAAAGTTCTCCCTCTCCTCCCAAGGGAAGGATGCCACCTCCCCGACGGTAGAACATGTCGTCCAGCAACTGAGCGGGTTCTGTGCCCGTGAGACCCCGTCTGTCCACCGCCCATCCCGGAGGAAGGTCTCGGCCTTCCCGTTCGTAAACCTCTAGCTTCCCCCGGGGAACTACCGTGGTAGCCATATCAAGAACAAATCCCTTTTCCATATCTGCCGGAGCTGCAAAGGCAATGGGATTCGTACCGAACATAACCTGTCTGCCAAAGGTAGGAACCCCGAGGGCGGCAGTATTTGTCATGGCAATACCTATCATATCCCTTTCCAGGGCCATCATGGCATAGTATCCTGCAATACCAAAGTGATTGGAGTCACGAACACTTCCCATGGCCATGCCGGTTTTTTCCGCCTTATCCAGGAGGCTTTCCATGGCTCGTATGCTGACAGGTGCCCCCATGGCTCCGTGAGCATCCAGCACAAGGGAAACCGGGGTTTCTCGTAAAATTTCAACCTCTGCATCGGGAAGGATCGTCTTCTCTTGAAACCCTATCATATATCGCCGAAGACGCCCCACCCCGTGGGAGGAAATATCTCTGGCATCTGCCGCCACAAGAACTTTGGCGGAATCCAGGGCCTCCCTCGCTCCAAGACCGTGCTTTTGAAACACGGCAGAACAGAAATCTTCAAGCTCTTTTTGAACAAAACGTACCTTCTGCACTATGGGTACCTCCTGCATCCGAAGACGGACAAAAAATCTCT
>Ga0334887_1001467_pt1 | contig 30361 bp, 29 predicted proteins | sample GraSluR1_MG_10_FD_207217 | JGI IMG/M metagenome (GOLD analysis project Ga0334887, IMG submission 207217) | Sludge microbial communities from methane-producing bioreactor in Wageningen University, Netherlands - Granular Sludge_18_07-R1 | ecosystem: Engineered > Bioreactor > Anaerobic >...
TGGCCACACACGGCCAAAAGTACGATCTTCCCGGCAGGGCGGGCAGGCTGTGCCCGGGACGCGTTCCCGGAGGGCTAGCCTAACAGGTAAGGCAGCGGTCTTGAAAACCGCCGGGTGATGAGCCCATGGGGGTTCGAGTCCCCCGCCCTCCGCCAAGATCTCGGAGAGGTGGCCGAGTGGCTGAAGGCACACGCCTGCTAAGCGTGGGTGGGGTAACACTCACCGAGGGTTCGAATCCCTCCCTCTCCGCCAGATACATCGCGAATATGGTGCGCCCATAGCTCAACTGGATAGAGCATCTGGCTACGGACCAGAAGGTTGGGGGTTCGAATCCTCCTGGGCGTACCACCTGAACCATAAGGCAGCCGTTCCTACGAGCGACCGGCTGCCTTTTTTTGCTCTGATTGCCCTGGCCGCCGATCAGTCGCGCGCTGCTCCGCGGGCTGCCGTGGCCTGCCAACTTGATTGACTAATGGCGATGCGGTATCATCTCATCGTATGGTATTGGCCGTCTGGCCTGCAGTGCCGTATAAAATGTCGGCAATCATGCCCAGGGGGAAGTTCTTACCATGTCCAGATCAACGAGCCTGCCCGTGCTGCTGGTTGTTTTCGCGTTGATTACCGGCGGTTGCAGCAATGTCGATGACCCCGTGGCACCGGCCGCCAGTTCCGGTTCAGAAACTGGGACCGTGCACATTACACCGGAGCCGGAAGATCTGGCCGCCGCATGGACCTTGACCGGTCCAGGCGGCTATACCCGTAGCGGCTCGGGAGCCGAGATTTTGGCTGAGCTTACACCAGGTGAGTATTCCGTGACCTGGGTGCCGCTTCGGGGATACCAGACGCCCGACGCCGAACAGCAGATCCTCAGCGGCGACTCGCTTGTCACCTTTACCGGAGCATACACGCTGCATGCTACCGCAGACGACGCCATTGCATCCTTTCGCGCTGCCTATGCCGCGCGAAAGCTGGACGCATATGGCAGCCTGCTCAGTCAGGAGTTTTTCTGGATCCCAACAGCTCCTGCAGAACCCTGGCCGTATGTCACCGAGATGGCCGTCGCCGATCAGATGTTCAACGGCCTGGCGGGCAACAACAGTTACGTCATTTCTCATATCAGCTTCGATCAACTAGAACCGCAGGGCCTTTGGCAGCCGACACCCCCCAATGATCCCAATTTCGGCGCCTGCAGTGACAGCAGGCTGCGGTACTACATGGTCGATATCAAATTCTTCATCTCAGGCCGGGACCTCATCCTTCGTGTTCAGGGTGGGGCGAATTTCTACGTGTTCCCGGTGTCCACTGGCGAAGTGACCTTCTACGAAATCTTGGGAATATCGGACATGACGCTGGGCGGATATGCCGTCAGGGCGAAGGCTGCCGGGAACGAAATGGACCTGGGCAAAGCGACCGAAAACATGACCTGGAGCTCTGTCAAGGCGCTCTTTCACTAGTCGCTGATCCGGCAGCCCAGATTTTACCTGACGAACCGGCCGGTCAGCGCCGTTGCCGGCGGGTGAGCCCCGAGGTGCCGCTCATGCTTGATCGCGAGATCGTCGTCGTGGCCGGCGACATCACGACCATGGCGGTCGACGCCATCGTCAACGCGGCCAACGAGACGCTGCTCGGCGGCGGGGGCGTCGACGGCGCCATCCACCGCGCGGCCGGGCCCGAGCTGCTCGCCGAATGCCGCGCGCTCGGCGGATGCCCGACCGGCGACGCCAAGGTTACCGCCGGCTATCGGCTCCCCGCCCGCTACGTGATCCACACGGTGGGTCCGATCTGGCGCGGCGGCGGACACGGCGAGGCTGCACTGTTGGCCTCTTGCTACCGCCGCTGCCTGGAACTCGCCGACGCGCAGGCCGTTCAATCGATCGCGTTCCCGGCGATCAGCTGCGGTGTCTACGGTTACCCGATCGCCGCCGCGGCCGCTGTCGCCGCCGCGGCCCTCGTGCAAGGTCTGGCCGGCTGCCGCTCGGTCCGCCAGGTGGTGATCGCCGCGTTCGGCGCCGAGGTCGAACGCGAGTTCCGCCGCGCGCTGGCGCTGCACGCCGGCGGCGGCGCCTGATCCCGCGACCGAGGTGCCTGCGATCAGCTTGCCATTTGCCTGCGGCATCCCTACTGTCGGCCGGGATCTCTGTCGACGGGAGTCATGGTGACCGCCAATTCGCGTGGACCAACGTTGTCGAACTTGGTTCGTCCTTGCCGCCGCGTTTGGACGCGGCGCGTCCACCTGCGCGCGGCCCGGCGCGCCGCCTTGGTACTCGTCGCGGCCGCAGGTCTGCTTGCGGTGTCGTGCCCCGCGCCCGCCACAGCCGGCCCGGAGCCGGGCGCTGCGCGTCCGCGGGTGCCGCTCGCCGAAGTCCGACCCGGCCAGATCGGCTACGGACTGACGGTCTTTCGCGGCAGCCGGCCCGACACCTTCGCCGTGACCGTGCTCGGGGTGCAACAGGGCGCCAGGGCCGGCGGCGACATCATCCTGGTCGAACTCGCCGGGCACGACCTCGAACGGACCGCGGTGGCGCGCGGCATGAGCGGCAGTCCGGTCTACCTCGACGACGGGCGGTTGCTCGGCGCGGTGGCCTTCGGCTGGCCGGGAGCGCTCAGGCCGATCGCCGGCCTGACGCCCGCCGCGGAGCTGGACGCGGTGCGCGACCGGCCGCGGTCGCCGCCGGCGCGCGCCGCCGGTGCGGCGCCTGGCGGCCTGACTGAGACGGCCGCGACATTTGCACTGCTCGACGCCGAGCCGACGAGTCCGCTCGCGGCGAAGTTGCTGCCCGGCCTGCAAGCAACGGTTGTGGCCGCGCCGGTGCCGGCGGCCGAGCGTGCGTTCGCGGATCAACCCTGGCCCAGCCCCGAGGAACTCGCGGAACGGATCCTCGCGGGACGACCGTCCCGCGGCGCGCCGCAGGCGTCCGGTCAACTCGCCCCGTTGGAGCTGGGTTTTTACGCGTTGCCTGCGGGCGGTAGGTCTGCCGCTGCGGCCGACGCGTCGCCCGCGGGCAGTGCCGCCGCTCCGCTCGCGCTGGCGGCTGGTTCGGCGTGCGCCGTTTCCCTGGTGGCCGGCGACGGCCAGTTCGGCGCGTTGGGCACGGTCAGCCTGGTCGATGGCGACCGCGTGGTCCTGATGGCGCATCCGTTCCTGCAACTGGGGCCGGTCGATCTGCCGCTCGCGGCTGCTTCGGTCGTCACGCTCTTTCCCAGTCGCGAGCTGAGCTTCAAACTGGGCTCGGTCGGGCCGGCCGTCGGACGCATCACCCACGACCTGCGCGCCGGGCTGGCCGGCGTGCTGGGCGAGACCGCCCCGACGGTGCCGGTCACGGTGACGGTGCAGTTGCCGGCCGGCAGCCGCGTCTACGATTTCCAGGTCGCCCTACAACCGGAGCTGACGCCGCAGCTCATCTTCTGGTGCCTCTACAACGCATTGCTCGCCGAGGGCGACGACCGCAGCCTGCAGCTCGTTCGCTACCGCCTGGAGGTCGATCTCCGCGGCCAGGACGGGCGCGCGTTGCCGCCGGTCACGCTCGCCGGCGCGACCGGCGGCCCCGGCGGCGTCAACGCGCTGCAGAGCGATTGGCAGACGCCGTTGCAGATGTTGATGAACAATCGCCACGAACCGCTCACGCTGACCGCGCTGCGCGCCCACTTGCACGTACAGAAACCGCTGCGCGCAGCGCAGATCGTGGCGCTCTACGCGCCGGCACGGGTGGAGCCGGGCGAGCGGTTCACCGTGGAGGTCGAACTGGCCGAGCGGCACGGACCTCGCTGGCGCGAACGCTTCGAGCTGCGGGCGCCCGACAGCCTGCTGCCCGGATTCCTGCGGCTGGGCGCCGCCAGCGCGCGCGAATTCTTTCGCCTGGACGCCCTGCGCGCGTCGGGTCTCTTCGAAGACCACAGCCTGGCGGCGACCATCGAGTTGCTGAATCGACCCCGCTCGCCGGACGATCTGACGGTGGCACTGATCGCGGCCGAACCGGGGTTCACAGCCGGCGGCCGCGAACTGGCCGGTCTGCCGCCGTCGGTCCGCAACACGCTGGCCTCCGGTCCGCCGGGCAGCGTCCGCCCGACCATGGCCGGCTATCTGCTACGCGCTTCGCGTTCGCTGCCGGTGCTCTTGCAGGGCGACGCCGTGCGGGACATCGAGGTCCGCCTGGCGCCCAATCCTCGCGCCGAGGGAGTCCGTCCATGATCCGTGTCCTGGCTTGCTTACGTTCATGCTTGCTAGCGGGAATCGTGTTGCCCTTGGTGGCGTCCGCCGCCGGGCCCATGTTCTGGGACAGCCCGGCCAAGGTTCCCTTCGGCGAGGGCGAACTGCAGGGGGCCGCGCTCGATCCGGACGGCAGCCTGGTGCCCGGTCTGGCCGCGACGACGATTCTCGCCGATAGCAACCTGGTCTTCTGGAGCGCCACGCGGGGCGCCGACGGTGCGGTGTTCGTGGGCAGCGGTCACCAAGGACACGTCTGGCGCGTGGACCGCCGCGGCCAGGCGTCCCTGTTGGCCGACCTGCCGGCCGAAGAGGTCTTCAGCCTGCTGGTCGACGGGACCGACGTGTGGGCGGGCTGCGGGCCCGGCGGCCAGGTGTTCGTGATCGACAGCCGCGGCCAGGCCGCGCTGCGCGGGACCGTGCCCGGCGGCTTCGTCTGGGATCTCGAGCGCGCGGCCGACGGGACGATCTTCCTGGCGACCGGCAACCCGGCGGCTGTCTACCGTGTCGGGCGCGGCGGCGGCGAGCTGTCGCTGGTGGCCGAGCTGCCGGCCGATAACGCCCTCGATCTTGCGATCAGGGACGACGGCCTGCTCCTGGTTGCGACCCAGGCTCCGGGCCGCGTGTTCCGGGTCGATCCGCGCAGCGGCGCCCATGACGTCCTGGTGGCCATGGAACAGGACGAAGGCCGGCAGGTGTTGCGCGGTCCGGACGGCTGGTACGCGCTCGGCTGTCAGGCGCAGCCGGCGCAAGGCGGCCAAGGCGGCGGCCGGGAACTGTCGCTCAATCCCTTCGACATCATGGTCACCGCGGAAGCGGACATCCAGCCGGTGCGCGTGGCGCTCTACCGGCTGGACGGCGCAGCGCCCGAGCGCGTCTGGAGCAGCGAACACGGTTTGACCAGCGTGGCCTGGAGCGACGACCACGGCTGGCTCGCGGCCGGCGGGCGCGAGAACAGCGGACCGGCCCGGCTCTATGGGCTGACCATGCCCAACGGCCGCCGCGAGCTGGCGGCCTGGGAGGGGGGCGACGTCCTGGATCTCGTGGTCGTCGGCAAGAACAACGATCCCGACGATGTCCTGGCCGTCCAGGCTCATCCGGGCCGCTTGACCCGCCTGGCGCAAGCCGGCAAGGACGATGCCGTGGCGCTCGGCGCGCCGCTGGACGGCCGCGCGCCGGTGCGCTGGGGGCGCCTCACCTGGCAAGGGGCAGCCGGCGGCCAGGAGCCTCGCTTTGCGGTGCGCACGGGGATGACGCCGCGTCCGGACGGTACGTGGTCCGCCTGGGCGGACCTGGGTCGCGGCCGCGACCTGGATCTCGGCAAGCTGCCGGCCGCCCGTTGCCTGCAGTGGCGGGTCGTGCTGCCGGCGGGCAGCCGGCTCGACGCGGTCACGGTGAGCGCGCTGGCGCCCAATCTGGCGCCGCAGATCACGCTCCTGGAGCTGCAGCCGGCCGGGGAGATGCTGCGGGGCGGCATGATGGCATCGAGCGAGAACGTCACTCAGCATTTCGAAAGCGGCCTGCAGATCGAGTACAGCACGCAGCGCCGCGAGGACCGCCGGATCGATCGCGAACGCGCGGCGGCGCTGCGCCCGCTGCGCACGGTGAGTTGGCACGCGCGCGATCCCAACGAGGACCGCTTGCAGTACCGCCTGCTTTATCGCCGCGAGGGACAGTCCGTGTGGCTGCCGCTGGAAGGGCCGCTTCGCGATCAGGTGTTGACGTGGGATACTGCGTCGCTGGCGGACGGATACTACGAGCTGCGGCTGGTGGCGAGCGACCGGCTCGACAATCCCGAGCCGCAGGCCTTGACCGCCGAGCGGATCCTGCGGCGGATTCCGGTCGACAACACGCCGCCCGAGCTGACCGGCTGGGAACTGCGCGGGCACGCCGACGGGTTCGCGCTGGCGCTGCGCGCCAGCGACGCCTTCGGCAACCTGGCCGGCGCCGAAGTGATCCTGCCGGACGGCTCGATCCAGCGTCTCGATCCGGTCGACGGGATCTGCGACAGCGCGCGCGAAGTTTTCGCGGCGGTGGTCGCCTACCCGCGCGCCTGGGCCGAGGCGGTAGGGCGGCCGTGGACCGTGCGGGTCCGGGTCTGGGACCTGCAGGGCAACATCGCGCAGGTGTCAGGGGTGCTGCCGTGAGCCGATCGTTCGCCGGTGGCGCCCGACAGGAACGCTTGTGAGCGAGAACTTGCTGGACGGATTCCGCAGCCACGAGCATTGGCTGCGCGAGGCGTTGCGCGAGGCGGAACTGGCGGCCGCGGCCGGCGAGGTGCCGGTCGGCGCGGTCGTCGTGCGCGACGGTCAGATCCTCGGCCGCGGCCGCAACCAGGTCGAACAACTGCAGGATGCAACGGCCCACGCGGAAATTCTGGCCCTGGGCGCGGCCAGCGACCGCGCCCAGTCATGGCGGCTCGACGGCGCGACGCTCTATGTTACCCTCGAACCCTGCACGATGTGCGCCGGCGCGCTGCTGCTGGCGCGCATCCAGACCCTGGTCTTCGGCGCGGTCGACCCGCGGGCCGGCGCGGTCGTCTCGTGCGCCCGCCTGTTGCAGGGCAATCCCTATCGCCAGGCGGTCGAGGTGGTCGGCGGCATCCTGGCGCCGCAGTGCAGCGAACTGCTGCAGTCGTTCTTCCAACGGCGACGCCGCGACGCCCAAGGTTGATCCGCGCGGAACGACCGCCGGCGGCACGTTGATTTGCCGGCGGGGTGGTGCTATATTGCGCGCTCCGCGCGGCGGAGAGGTGCGAGAGCGGTTGAATCGGCACGATTGGAAATCGTGTGTGCCTCCGGGTACCGTGGGTTCGAATCCCACCCTCTCCGCCAGCCGCCGCCAGCGGGCTCGACGATGCGGAGAGGTGCCGGAGCGGTTGAACGGGGCGGTCTCGAAAACCGTTGAACTCGCAAGAGTTCCCAGGGTTCGAATCCCTGCCTCTCCGCCAGGATCCGATCGACCGCGCAAGCGGTCGTTGTGCGCCGAGCGACCTCGGTGCTAACTTACATCGCAATAGTTCCGGGTGGGGATGTAGCTCAGTTGGGAGAGCGCCTCGTTCGCAACGAGGAGGTCGTGGGTTCGATTCCCATCATCTCCACCAACGTTTCCCGGGAATCCTCGCGGGACCGCGTTGGGCCAGGCCCGGCGTGACGCTGGAGCGCCAACTCCGCCAGGGCCGGAAGGCAGCAACGGTACGCTTACTCCGGCGAGTGCGTCGTCAGCCTGGCCCTCTTGTTCCCGGGGCGGTTTGCGCCGGGATCGCCCTCAGCGCCTCCGGAGCCGCACGGCATGCTATATCACGCGATCGCCCGCAAATATCGGCCCGAGACGTTCGCGCAAGTCGTCGGCCAGGAGCACGTCACCGGCACCCTGCGGGCGGCGCTGCGCCACGGCAAGCTGAGCCACGCTTATCTCTTCAGCGGTCCGCGCGGCTGCGGCAAGACCACGGTCGCGCGGCTGCTCGCCAAGGCTCTGAACTGCACCGAACCCCACGACGGCGAACCGTGCGGCGCCTGCGCCACGTGCCGTGCCATCGCCGCCGGCACCTTCATGGACGTGCTGGAGATCGACGCCGCCAGCAACACCGGCGTCGACAACGTGCGCGAACTGCGCGACATGGCACGCCTGGCGCCAACCGGCGGCGCGAGCCGGGTCTTCATCATCGATGAAGTGCACATGCTCTCCAAGGGCGCCTTCAACGCGCTCTTGAAGATCCTCGAGGAACCGCCGAGCCGCGTCTTCTTCTTCTTCGCGACGACCGAGCCGACCAAGATCCCGCGCACCATCTTGTCGCGGTGCCAGCGCTTCGATTTCCGGCTGTTGTCGCGGACGCAGCTGATCGAACGCATGCGCGAGATCTGCGCCGCGGAAGACGTGACCATCGACGCGGAGGGATTGCGCGTGCTGGCAGCCCTGGCCGAGGGCAGCATGCGCGATGGCCTGAGCCTGCTGGACCAGGCCATCGCCGGCGGCGAGGGCACGGTCAACGAAGACGTGCTGAGCAACCTATTCGGCTTGATCCGCTCCGAAGCCTATATCGAGTTGAGCGACGCGATGCGGGCGGCCGATCCGGCGCGCGCGCTGCAACTGGTCGACCGCCTGGCCGCCGAGGGCCAGGACCTGGTGGTCTTCGCGCGCGGCCTGCTCACGCATTTCCGCAACCTGCTCCTCTTGAAGATCGACCCCGGTCTAAGAGATGCCGTCGACTGGACGGCGGAGCAGATCGAGCGGTTGCAGCCGAACCTGGATCATTTCGGCGAGCAGGACCTGTTGGCCATGCTCGACCGCGCCGGTCTGCACTACGACCGCATCCATCGCAGCACCCAACCCCGTATTCTTTTAGAAGCCGCCGTGGTCGAATTCTGCCGTTGGGAACGACGGATCTTGCTGGCCGAACTGGTGGAGAGGCTGCACGGGCTGCTGGCCGGCGCCGGACCGGCGGCGCCGCAACGCGGCGGCGGCGAGGGACAGCGGCCAAGCGCGCCGCGTGCCGATCACGGACGCGCTGACCGCGCCGGCGACGCCGCAACTCGCCCGAGCGCCGCACCGGCCCGTGACCAGACCGCGCCGGCCCGTGCCAGCGCCGACCTGGTCGACGGCTGGACCGATTTCGTGCAAGCGGTCATGCAGCACAACCCGGGACTGGCGGCATGTTTGATGGACGGCCTGCCCGCGATCCGGTCGCAAGACGGCGTCTTGACGGTGGCGTTCCCGGCCGACCATGCGTTCATGCTCCAACGCGTCGAGGCCAGGCGCGCGGAACTCGAACCCCACCTGGCGACCTGCTTTGGCCGGCGGCTCAAGCTCGAACTCGTGATGGCGGTCGCCGACGCCGGCACGGGCGCCGCCGGCGAGCAACGCGAAACGGTCCGGCGCCGCGTCGCGCCGACGCAGCAGGAGCAGTTGGCGCAACAGTGCGCCAGCGATCCCGAACTCGGGCGGCTGGTCGATATGGTACGGGGCACGCCCTTGCCGGAGATGGAACGCGAACGCTGGGAGGCGAAGCCCGGTTTGCCGGAAACCGCCCCATCGACGCCGGTCCCTGGCGCCGAGACGGAGCGCGCGGACGCGCCGGCGCCGGCCTCGGCAGCCGCACCGGATGCCGGCTCGGCGGCTGCGCCTGCTGCTGCGCCTGCCGCCGCGTCCGCCGAAGACCGTTCACCGCGCGGGAAGCGGCGACCGCCGCAGCCGTGACTCGCTGCCGCACAAGCGGCGGCTACCGCTGGCCGGAGGAAGCATGGACATTCAGAAGCTCTTGAAACAAGCCCAACAGATGCAGGCCAAGATGCAGCAGACGCAGGCCGAGCTAGCCGGCAAGACCGTCACCGCCGAGGTCGCGGGCGGTCAGGTCACTGCGGTCATGAACGGCAAGCATGAACTGGTCAGCCTGCGCATCAACCCGGCGACGGTCGATCCGGACGACGTCGAGTTCCTGCAGGACCTCATCCTGGCGGCCGTGAATGAAGCCGGCCGCCAGGTCGACGCGCTGATCGAGGCGGAAATGGGCGGCGCCATGGGCGGGATGAACATTCCCGGCCTGAAGCTGCCAGGGATGTGATATGCCCCGCGGGACGACAGGCGGCGCGAGCGGGACGACAGGCGGCGCGTACGCCACGTCCGGCGGCGAATTCCAGTCGCCGGCGCTGGAGCAGCTCGTCCGCCATCTGCAGGTGCTACCCGGGCTGGGGCGCAAGTCGGCCACTCGGATCGCCCTGCACCTTCTGGCCGGCGGCGAACACGCCGCGCGGCTGACGGCGGCCATCGACAACGCGCTCCGGCAGGTGACCCGCTGCCGCCGTTGCGGCGCCATCACCGAGGCCGACCCCTGCGCGATCTGCACGAGCGAGGCGCGCGATCCGGGGCTGCTCTGCGTGGTCGCCAGCCCGGTCGACATCCTGCCGTTCGAGAAGGCGGGGTTCTACCGGGGCCGGTACTTCGTGCTCGGCCGCCTGCTGTCGCCGCTCGATGGTGTGCGAGCAGAGGATCTGCCCTTCGACCGCTTTCTGGAGCGGCTGGACACCGATCAGGTGCGCGAGGTGATTCTGGCCCTCGACACCAGCGTCGAGGGTGAGACGACGGCCCTCTATCTGCAGCGGTTGTTGGCGGGCCGCGAGTTGCGTTTGACCCGCCTGGCGACGGGGATTCCCGTCGGCGGCGCGTTGGCCTATACCGACGAGGCGACTCTGCAACGGGCGTTCCTGCATCGCCAGGGCGTCGATCGCGCTTGATCCGCGCGGCGAGCTTGCGGGCTCAAGCGGCCGCCGTCCGCGTCGATAACCTCCTTGAACGCCTGTCGGACAACCGTACGAGGCCGGGTCACGGCTGGGAGTGGATCCATGGTTAGAGCTGAGTGGGCCATCTTCGAGGAGGACTACTGGGCGATTACCAACGCTTTGGAGGCGCTCGTCCAGAGCGCCCAGGCCAAGCACGTGTTGCTGGTCGATCGCACCGGCCAGATGATTGCCCAGGTCGGCGACAGCCCGGATTTCGATACCCAGAGTTTCGCCTCGCTGTGCGCGGCCGATTTCGAGGCCAACTTCGCCCTGGCCAAGCTCATCGGGGAAGATGACTTCTCGACCCTTTATCATCAGGGCGCTCGCGACAGTATGTATCTCGGCAAGATCGCGCGCGGCGTGGTCCTGGCCGTCGTGTTCGACAAGAGCACGACCCTGGGACTGGTCCGGCTGCGCGTGCGCCGTACCGTCGAGGAACTGAACGTGATCATCGAGGGTCTCTTCGACAAGCTGCAATACCGCAACGAAGAATACGACCCCTTCGACCAGGAATTCTCCGAAGGGGTGGAGCAGGAGATCGACAACCTGTTCGCCGACTGAGTCGCGGCCGGCCGGCGCCGGTCGGGGAAGGGACGAGAGACGTGTCGCTGATCAACTACTCCTCCCGCGAGATCAACTGCAAGATCGTGTACTACGGTCCCGGTCTGGGGGGCAAGACGAGCAACATCCAGTACATCTACGACAAGCTGGCGCCCGAAACCAAGGGCAAGCTGGTGACGCTGGCGACGGAGATGGACCGGACGCTGTTCTTCGACTTCCTGCCCCTCGAACTCGGCGAAGTCAAGGGTTTCAAGACCCGCTTCCATCTGTACACGGTGCCGGGCCAGGTCTATTACAACGCCAGCCGCAAGCTGATCCTGCGCGGCTGCGATGGCGTGGTCTTCGTGGGCGATTCGAGCGAGGCGCGCTTCGACGCCAACGTCGAGTCGCTCTACAACCTGCACGAGAACCTCAAGGAGTACAACCTCGAGCTGGGCAAGATTCCCTTCGTGATGCAGTGGAACAAACGGGATCTGCCGGACGCGCTGCCGGTGGCCGAGCTCAACGAGGAACTCAACCCCGAGGGCTTCGACTGGTTCGAAGCGATCGCCTACAAGGGCGACGGTGTCTTCGACACGCTCAAGTGCGTGGCCAAGCAGGTTCTGCGGCAATTGCAGACCCAACCGGCGGGAGTCTGAGCGAACCGACCGATCGTTCAGGGCCGGGCCGAACGTCCACGCTTCGCGGCGGCGTCTCGGCCCGGCCGCGATCGTTTACTCGGTTCGCCGAGCGAAATCTCCGCGGCACCCCCAAGCCGTGCTTGAGAAATGGTCTCGGTGCGGTATTGTGATCTCCTCGCAAAGGGGGCTGCATGATGGGAAGTGGCCGCTGGTCGAAGTACTGGGCGGCGGGCGTGATGGTGCTGGCGTTCGCCGTCGGGTGTTCCGGCGACAACAATCAGAACTTGGTGCTGGGACTCATCAGGCCGTCGCTCGACCACTTGCCGTACCAGCTGGCCAGGTTGGCGGACGATCCCGACCTCGCCGGCATCGAGATCCGCTATTTTACGAGCGGCTGGGAGACCAGCGAAGCGCTCGCGGCCGGGCGGCTCGACGCGGCGATCCTGCCGTTCACCTATGCCTGGACAGCGGTTTCCCGCGGCCTGCCCGTGCGGATCGTCAGCTTCCTCGAGCGTGAAAGCGACGGCATCGTCGCCCGGCGCAACATCGCCAGCCTCGACGATCTGGACGGCAAGCGCATCGGGGTGCTGCGGGCCTCGACGATCGAGGTCCTGGCAGTCATGGCCCTCGACGATCGCGGATTGAGCGCCGAACTGGTGCCTTTGCGCGGGCCCGCCGAGATGGTGGCCGCTTTGCGGGCGGGCGACGTCGATGCTCTCAGTTTCTACGTGCCGCCGATCCTCACGCTGGGCGAGCAGTTCCACGTCGTGCACTGGTACGGCGAGGATCATCCCGGCCATCCGTGCTGCGATCTCGTGGTCTACGAGCCGGCGGCCCGCAAGAAAGAGGCGGCGCTGTCCCGGCTGCGCCAGGCGCTGGCCGCGGCGACGGCGCAGGTCGAGACGGAAGATTGGCAGGCCCGCGCCGCGGCTGCCGCGGTCGATCTCTACAACCTGCCGCCTCACGTGGCCGACGCGGCGCTCGCCAGATTGCGCTTCGGGTTGGGCCGCGAGGCGAGCGGACGCGCGTTCCAGCTGCGCGCCGCCTCCGTGATGCGCGATCTGGGGTACTTGGACGTTGTACCGGACACGAGCGATGTCTACTTGCCGCTGGCGCGCCGCTAGCCTGGGCGGCTACCTCCTGCTCGGCGGCTTGTTGCTCGCGTTGGCTTGGTCGTTGGATTTGGGGCCGGCCGCCTGGGCGGACCTGCGGATGTCGTGGCCGCTGCTGGCGGTGGACCTCGGCCTGTCCCTGCTGCGGACGCTGGCGGCCTGCCTGACGGCGTGGTCTGGGGCGTGCCTGGTCGGCTACTTGCTGTGGGCGCGGCCGATCCTGTACCGGTTGTTCCTGCCGGTGGTGAACTTCGTGCGCGCGATCCCGCCGCTGGCCTGGCTGCCGTTCGCCATCTTCTGGTTCGGCCTGGGCGAGGCGCCGGTCTTTTTCATCCTCGTCGTGGCATTGTTCTTCCCGTGTCTGGTGGCGGCTCGCGATGCCTTTGCGCAGATCGACCGGGACTTCGTCGACGAGGCGCGCGTGCTGGGCGCCGGCGGGTGGCGCCTGTTCGCGCGCGTGATGCTGCCGCTGGCGCTGCCGGCGCTCTTGACCCTGCTGCGGGTGGCATGGGCGTTGGGTTGGGGCACGGTTGTGGCGGCCGAGATGTTGGGCGTTCACAGCGGCATGGGTTTTCGGCTGCTCGATTTCCGGTTCCTGGTCCAGTACCCGCCCATGCTCGTCTACCTCGTGGTGATGGGCCTCGTGGGCATCGGCGTCGATCGGATCCTGCGCCTTTTGGCCGCGATCGCGGGCCGCCAGCGGGGCGAATGACCCGACCCGGTCGCCGGCGCGGCGTCGTCGCCGATTGACCGGACCGTTGAGCCCGTCTATCTTGCGCCCGGTCGTACCGGCGAAAGGACAAGCATGCGCCGCGCACTCGTGCACTTGATCGGCACCTTCTTCGGCACCGGTTACGCTCCCATCGCGCCGGCGACCGCCGGCAGCTTCGCCTACGCTCTGTTGTGGTGGGGCCTGTGGAACTGGCTCGGTCCGATCGCGCTCTGGGTGCAGCTGATCGCGTTGGTCGCCGTCACCGTGGTGGGCATTGCCGTCGCCGGCGCGCTCGAGCGCGAGCACGGGCCCGATCCGCGCCGCTGCGTGATCGACGAAGTTGCGGGCATGCAGGTGACGTACCTGGGCCTGGCGGCCGGCTGGCCGGGCTGGCTGGCTGGTTTCTTCTGGTTCCGCGTCTTCGACATCTGGAAACCCGGCGGCGTGCGCAAGCTCGAACGCTTGCCGGGCGGTGTGGGCATCATGGCCGACGATCTCGGTGCGGGCGTGCTGGCGGCGCTGGCGACGCACGCGACGGTGGCGGCGGCTCGTCTGTTGGGCTGGTGGACATGAACACGCCGGAGGCGATCGCGGCGCGGATCATCTCCGTCGGCGACGAGCTGCTGCTGGGCCGCTCCTCCGACACCAACGCCACGCGGATCGAGCGGGCCCTGGCCCCGTTCGCGATCCCGGTGCGCGACATCCTGGTGATCGCCGACCGTATCGACGCCATCGCGGCGGCCCTCGAGCGCACCGCGCCCGAAGATCTCGTCTTTCTCTGTGGCGGTCTCGGCTCGACGGCCGACGACGTGACCCGCGCCGGGTTGGCGGCGTGGGCGGGCGTCGCGTTGGAGCACCGCGAGGATATCGCCGCGGCGCTGGCGGAACGCCGCCGCCGGCGGGGGCTGCCCGTTCTGTCCGCCCTGGCCGGCGGCGATCCGCAGGCGCTGGTCCCGGCCGGGATGACAGCGATCGCCAATCCGGTCGGCTCGGCCCCGGGGCTGGTCGGCCGGTTGCGCGACCGGCGTTTGATCGTGCTGCCCGGCGTACCGCAGGAACTCGAGGCGCTGCTGCCGGCGGTGCTGGCGGAGTGCGAACGATTCGGCGCGCTGCCGCCGGCCAGACGCACGGTGCTCTGGCGCACGGCGCAACTCGCCGAGATGGCGCTGGCGAGCTTGATCGAACCGGTCCGCGAACGCCATGCGGATCTGCAGTGGTCGTACTGGCTCGTCGAATGGGGCGTTGATCTGTTCGTGCGCGGCGGCGCCGCGCAGCAACCCGAGCTGGCGGCCGCCGCCCAAGAGATCGATGCGCTGCTGGGCGACGCGGTCTATGGCCGGCAGATGATGTCGCTGCCGCGGGTGGTCCAGGAGCTGATGCTCGCTCAAGGCAAGACGCTCGCGGTGGCCGAGAGCTGCACCGGCGGCCGCCTCGGCGCGGCGATCACCGCCGAGCCGGGCAGCAGCGGCTACTTCCTCGGCGGGGTTGTCAGCTATGCCGACGCGGTCAAATGCGAAATCGCGGGCGTCGATTCCGGCACGTTGGCGGCGGCGGGCGCGGTCAGCGGCCGTGTGGCCGAGGAAATGGCCGTCGGCGTCCGCCGGCGGCTCGGCGCCGACTATGCGCTCGCCGTGACCGGGATCGCCGGACCCGGCGGTGGCACGGCGCAGAAACCGGTCGGCACCACCTGGCTCGCCCTGGCCGGGCCGGACGCTGTCTGGTCGGGCTGTTGCCGCTATCCGGGCGACCGCGAACGAAACCGGCAACTAGCGGTCGCCGGCGCGCTCGATAGTCTGCGGCGGGCGCTGACCGGTGTGCCGGTGTTCCCAGCCGCAGGCTTGAGTTGGAGTCGGCCGTCATGAGGCTATTCGTCGCTGTCAACCCGCCGCGACAACTCTGCCGCGACCTGGACACCCGACTGGACGACTTGCGCGCGCAGGTGCCGGTGGCCTGGACCACGGCCGAGAACTGGCATCTGACGTTGATGTTCCTGGCGGACTGGCCCGTCGCGCGGTTGCCCGGGCTGGTCGAAGCCCTCCGTCACGCGGCGGCGCGCCATGCGCCATTCGCCGTGCGGCCGGGTCAGGTGGGTGGATTTCCCGACCTGCAGCGGCCGCGGGTCCTTTTCCTGCAAATGGAGGGCGGCGATCCGCTGCGGCTTTTGGCGCGCGACATTCGCGCCGCGGTGGATTCGATCTGGCCGGACGGTCCGCAGGACCATAAACCGATGCTGCCGCATCTGACGTTGGCCCGCATCAAGCGGCCGTTGACCGCGCAGGAACAGACCCGGCTGCGCCGGTTCGAGCCGCGCGCCGGCGAACCGTTCACCGTGACCGAGGCGCAACTCGTGTCGAGCGAATTGCAGCCGCAGGGACCCCGTCACCGCCGAGAGGCGGCCTTGCCCTTGGGCGGTTGACGCCCAGAGTCGCCGCAGGCGAAAAAAATACGAAAGTCCTTGCCTTGCCCGCCGCAAACGTGCTATCTTGCGGTGCGGGTCGCGCGATCCGCACCGGCACCGAGGCCACGAGACCGACAGGAGAACCACCCATGGCGCAGAAGAACGACGAGAAGAGCAAGACCCTGGAGCTGACCCGCGCCCAGATCGAGAAGCAGTTCGGCAAGGGCGCGATCATGCTGCTGGGCGAGAACAAGGTCTACGACGAGACCGACTCGATCTCCACGGGCAGCCTCGCGCTGGACATCGCCCTGGGGGTCGGCGGTTTGCCGCGCGGACGCGTCGTCGAAGTCTACGGACCGGAGGGCAGCGGCAAGACGACCGTGGCCTTGAGCACCGTCGCCAATGCGCAGAAAGCCGGCGGCGTGGCTGCGTTCATCGACGCCGAGCATGCGCTCGATCCGGGCTACGCCCGCAAACTCGGGGTCGACATCGACAACCTGCTCGTTTCGCAACCGGACACGGGGGAGCAGGCGTTGGAGATCACCGAAATGCTCGTACGTTCCGGTGCGGTCGACATCGTGGTCGTCGACTCGGTCGCGGCGCTGGTGCCGCGTGCCGAGATCGAGGGAGAGATGGGGGATCAGCACGTCGGGCTGCAGGCGCGGCTGATGAGCCAGGCGCTCCGCAAGCTCACCGGCTCTATTTCCAAGACCAACACGCTGGTCATCTTCACCAATCAGATGCGCATGAAGATCGGCGTCATGTTCGGCAACCCGGAAACCACGACCGGCGGTCAGGCGCTGAAGTTCTACAGCTCGGTTCGTCTGGACATCCGGCGGACCGGCGCCATTACGCAAGGGGAGGACGTGATCGGCAACCAGGTGCGGGTCAAAGTGGTCAAGAACAAGGTAGCGCCTCCGTTCAAGAAGGCCGAATTCGATATCCTCTACGGTGAGGGGATCAGCAAGGAAGGCGACTTGATCGATCTGGGCGTGACCGCCGGCGTCATTCAGAAGAGCGGCGCCTGGTACAGTTACGGCGAGGAGCGTCTGGGGCAGGGTCGCGAGAATGTGCGGGTCTTCTTCAAGGAGAACCCCGACCTGTTCGAAACCATCACTGCCGAGGTCTTTACCCACTACGGAATTCGTCGCAAGGCCAACGGCGGCGCGCTGGCCACGGCGCCCGCGGCGGCGGCCCCGGCCGGCAAGACCGCGGACGCCGCGGTCGACAAAGCCGCCGACAAGGTTCGCAAGGCGGGCGCCTAGTTCGAACGCGGCGGGGAGGACCTGGGGTGAACGGTCCGCTGTCTGACGACCCGCGTCTGCTGCTCGGGATCGAGGTGCGGCCCAACGGCGTCACGTTGCGGCTGGACGACGGCGAAGTCTTGGACATCGCTCCCGCCGCCATGCCGCCAGAGCTGCCCGCGGTAGGGGGGAACGTCAGTTCCCCCCTACTCGCGGCATTGCGCGAGGCGGCGGCACGCAAGCGCGCCGCCAAGCGTCTTTTCGAGATCCTCGGCCGCCGTTTGTGGCCGCGCGCCCACCTGGAGCGCATCCTCTGCGGCGAGGGTCTGCCGGCGGGCGCCGTCGCCGCCGTGCTCGACGAAGCCGCAGCGCAGGGACTGCATTCGGATCGCCAATACGCCGAGGCGTATTGCCGGGACGCCGTCCGCAGCCGGCTCGTTGGCCGGGCCTGGTTGCAGGCCAAGCTGCGTGAGAAGGGCATTGCCGGCGAACTCGCGTCCGCGGTGGCGGCGGCGCAACTGACGCCCGACCAGGAGCTGGAACTGGCGTGCCGGGCGGCGCGGCAGCGCTGGCGGCGGGAACGGGCCGCCGATCGCCTCGCGCTGGCGCGCGTGCAGCGGTTCCTGGCGGCGCGAGGCTTCCCGACCGCTGTCTGCCGGCAGGCCGCGCTCGCGGCGAAACCGCAAGCGTGAAGCGCGGACTCGTCTTGCTTTTCCTGCCGGCGCAAGCCATCCTCACCGCTGAGCATACGAACTCTAGCCCGGACACGCGACCATGCGCATCCTCGTCACCGGCGCCCGCGGCCAGCTCGGCCGGGCGTGCCTCGAAGTTCTGATCGCCGCCGGTTTCGATACCGTCGGCGTCGATCTGCCGGACAGCGACCTCACTCAGCAAGGCGTCGCCGATCGGGTACTGGCGCGCCACCGGCCCGACCGCGTGATCCACGCGGCGGCCTATACCGCGGTGGACCGAGCCGAAACGGAGCGCGACCGGGCCCTTGCCGTCAATGCCACGGCCACGGCGCTGGTCGCCGCCGCCTGCCGCGATCACGGCTGCGCCCTGACCTACATCAGCACTGACTACGTATTTGCCGGCGATTGCGCCGAAGGGTATCTGGAAGACGCGCCGACGGACCCGCTCAACTGGTACGGGGTCACGAAGGCGCGCGGAGAAGCTGCGGTCCGCCAGGCCGGCGGTTCCTGGCAGATCGTCCGCACGAGCTGGCTTTTCGGACACGGCCCAGCGAATTTCGTACGTACGGTCTACCGACGCCTGCGGCGCTGCGAGGCGCTCAACGTCGTCGCCGATCAGCGCGGTTGCCCGACCTACACCCTCGATCTCGCGGAGCTGCTCAAAGAACTGGCCGCCGCCGAGGGCGTGGGGATTTTTCACGGAACCAATAGCGGCGTCTGTTCTTGGTACGAACTGGCGCAGGCGGTCGCCGCGGCCGGCGGTTGCGACGTCGAACTCATTCGGCCGTGCGCCACCGCCGACTACCCGACGGCGGCGCGGCGACCGGCGTATTCGGTGCTGCGGGACAGCCGACTGGCGACCCTGGGTCTGGCGCCGCGACCCGCCTGGCGCGATGCGGTAGCCCGCTACGTGGGCTGGTTGCAAGCTAACGAGGAACGAAGCGAGCATGACTGAGCACTCTCGCGAACCGTTGCAGCCGGGCGCCCAGAGCATCCTTGACGGCGTGCTTGCTGAGCATCGCGCGGCGCTCTCGCAGCTCGACGCGAAGCACACGGCTGCGTTGGGCAACCTGGCGGCCGATATCCTGGCCGCCTGGCGCAGCGGCGGCAAGCTGCTGATCTGCGGCAACGGTGGCTCCGCGGCCGACAGCCAGCACCTCGCCGCCGAGCTGGTGGGCCGTTACGAAGGTGACCGGCCTGGTTGGCCGGCCGTCGCGTTGACGACCGACACCTCTCTCTTGACGGCGGTCAGCAACGACTTCGGTTTCGCGCATGTCTTCGCCCGCCAGATCGAGGCCCTCGGACGCAAGGGCGATGTCCTTTTGGTGATCTCGACCAGCGGGAATTCGCCGAACTGCATCCAAGCCGTGCAAACGGCCAGAGCGCGCGGTTTGCGTTGCCATGGTTTGCTCGGTCGCGACGGCGGCGCGTTGGCCTCTCTCGTCGATGGTGCGCTCGTGGTGCCGGCTGCCGCGACGCCGCGCATTCAGGAACTGCACGTCGTTCTGATCCATGCCCTCTGCGCGATGCTCGAAGCGAACTTCCCTACGGCGGGGTCCCGTGATTGGTGAACGAACCGCAATGCTGACGGCCGTCTGGCAGAGTTTGCGACCGCGCCAATGGTCGAAGAATCTGGTCGTGCTGGCCGGTGTGATCTTCGCCCAGCAACTTGGCGATCCGACGGCTGTCGTGCGTGCTGTCGCCGCCTGCGTCGTCTTCTGCTTCGCTTCGGGCGCCGTCTATGTTCTCAACGACATCAAGGATATCGATCAGGATCGGGTGCATCCCCACAAGCGGAGGCGGCCGGTCGCCAGCGGCCAGCTGCCCGTGCCGGCGGCGTGGCGCGTTTGGGCGGTGCTGGTGCTGGCGTGCCTTGCGGCGGCAATGGTCCTCGGGGCGGCGTTCCAACTGGCCGTCGCCGTGTTCTTCTTGTGGAACTGGATTTATTCTTCGGTTCTGAAGCGCGTGCCGATCATCGATGTGATCGGGATCGGGATCAGTTTCGTGATCCGGGCGCTGGCCGGTGTGATGGCGTTGTTGCCGATCCACCCGGACCTGGCGGTATCGTTCTGGCTGCTCGCCTGTCCCTTCTGCCTGTCCTTGTTTCTGGGCTTCTGCAAGCGCCGTAACGAATTGATCAAACTTGCCAATGATCACGGCGGCACGCGTCCGGTCCTCTTGTCGTATTCTGAAACGATGCTCAATGCCATGATCGGCGCGTCCTTCGGCTTGACGTTGGCCGCCTATGCCGTCTATACCGTTTGGCCGGCGACCGTGGCGCATTTCGGAACGCGTCAACTCGTTTGGACCACCGTGTTCGTGTTTTTTGGACTCTGGCGCTATCTCTATCTGGTCTACAAGGAAGGCCGCGGCGGACGCCCCCACGAAATCCTGCTGAATGACCTCGCACTGCAAGCGTTGATCGTGGGCTGGATCCTGCTGTTCGTGGCGATCATCGGACTTGGCGACTAACGGCGTGTCAGCAGAACCGCAGGCTGCGACACAAGCAGCGACGAAGGGATCGTAGGCAGCGATGGCAGCGAAAGAGGCGACCGTGGCGTTGGTGCGGACCCGGCCGGAGACCGTTCTGGCCGACTATGCACGCTTGCTCAGAGCGGCTGGGGTGCCGGCCGCGGTCGCACCCGGCAGCCGCGTCGCCTTCTGCCTGGACCTGGAGCCGGACGGCCGCGCCGCAAACCTGCCGCCGGCGGTCGCGCCGCCGTGGCTGCTGGAGGGCGTCGCGCGCAGCCTGCTCGCGCAGGGCTGGTCGGCGGCGGATCTTTCGTTGATAGTCCCCGGTCGGCCGGCGCCGGCCCTCCCGCTTTCCTGGCGGCGCGTGATCAGCGGATGCGGTATCGCGCCTGCGCAGAGCCGGGAGCAGATGCCCGCTGCGCCGCCGAGCGCGGTGCTATTGTCGAGTTTGACCACCCATCGCTGGCTGGGAATCGCCGGCAGCCTCGGTACCCTTGCCGCCCACTTGTTGCCGCCGGCCGACCGCCTCGCGTTGGATCGCCAACCAACCCGCCTCAGCGAGGCCTGGCAGCGCCAAGGTCGCGTGGCCGTCGGCGGCGCCGTGATCGACGCCACCATCTGCGGCGCCGGACCGGACCGGCGGCGCCTGCTGCCGCTGGCCGCGCACGTGCTCGTGGGCGGCCAAGATCCCGTCGCCGTCGACGCGATCGCCGCCAGCCTCATCGGTTTTACACCGCTGCAGCTGCCCCTGTTGCGCGCCGCCCACGCGGCGGGTCTCGGGTGCGCCGACCCGGCGCGCATCAGGCTGGTCGGTGACCGGATCGATGCCTGGCCGTTGTTGGATCTGCGGGCCGCTGCGGGTTATCGCGGCCCGCGCGCCGCCGAGCCGGCGCGCTGGTCGCGACTGTTCACGGCGCGCTGGCCTCGCGTGGCCTGGACGTTGCGGGCGGCACGCCGCCAGCGGCAGCGATTCGCCGCCACGGCCTGGGGCCGTCTCTATGACCACTACGAGCGGCCGGAGCAGTCGGCGCAGGGCCAACCGTGAAACACGTGCCGCAGACCGTGCCGCGATCGATACGCCTCCTGGCGCCGGCCAAGCTGAATCTCCACCTGGAGGTTCTCAAACGGCGGCATGACGGTTACCACGAGATCGAGACCATCCTGCAGGCCGTTGATATCCAGGATTTCCTCAACGTAACTCTGCTTGCTGAGTATCCGGGAGGCGAGCCGCGGATCGACTTACAGGTGCAGCCTTACGGGAGCATTCCGGACGACGAGACCAATCTCTGTTGGCAGGCCGCCCGCGCGTTCTGCCGCACCCAGCGGCGCAGCGGCCATTTGCGCATCGAACTGAAAAAAGAAATTCCGGCGGGAGCGGGCCTGGGGGGCGGCAGCAGCGACGCCATGGCGGTTCTCATCGCGTGTAACCGGCTTTTTGCGACTGATCTGGATGATCGGCAATTGGCGCTGCTTGGCGCCGAGGTCGGCTCGGACGTTCCGTTTTTCCTGGCTGGGGGCACCCAACTCGGCCGCGGGCGCGGAACGGAACTGACGCCCTTACCGACCCTACGGCAGGTTCATTTTGTTGTGTTGAAACCGGCTTTCTCCGTGGCCACCGGCAGCGCGTACGCCGACCTGAAATTGGGATTGACAGTGCGTCCGCCAGTCGCTAACCTCCAAGTAATAAAGCCATTATTGGCGAGGTTTCCGAGCCGACCGTGGTTTGGATTCAATCGCCTGGAGGATGTGGTGCTACCTGCCCATCCTGAGTTGAGTCGGCTGTTGATGCGCTTAAGGGAGGAAACGCCGCTGGCGATGCTCACCGGCAGCGGGTCGGCAGTTTTCGGTGTTTGCGATCGAGCTGAACAAGCGGTACGGTTGCTACGCGAATTTTCGCCGTCGATGGAATTCGCACGGTCCGTGGGTCCCTTGGCCGGCGGGGTCCGGATCGTGGATGGGTGAACCGCCGGGGGACTGGGTGGCAGCGGCAGTAGCTGAAAGAGAGTCGGCGTGGAAATCACCGAGATCAGGATCACCCTGCGTGATGACAACAAGCTCAAAGGCTTCGCCAGCATTACACTCGACGATGCCTTCGTCATTCGGGGCTTGAAAATCATCGAAGGCGCCACGGGGCCGTTCATCGCCATGCCGAGCCGCAAACGCCGGGATGGGACCTTCCAGGATATCGCGCATCCGATCAACATAGAGACCCGCGAGTGGATGGAAGGCTTGATCATCACCGCCTACAAGCAGGAGTTGCAAGCTGCCGAGGGCGGCCAGGCCCGCCGTGATTCCGGCGAGTCCCGGGGCGACGAGCCAGGCTCGGCCATGGAGGAGAGCTTCTAGGTCGCTGGTGGAACTGGAAGTCGAGCAGCGCTGGGGCGTCGTCAAGTGGTAAGACACAAGGTTTTGGTCCTTGCATTCGTAGGTTCGAATCCTACCGCCCCAGCCAGTTCCCTTGCCGCCCCTGCCAGGGGCTTTTTTCTTGGTCGTGTCCTTGCCCGGATAGGCAGCGCGGGGTCGGCCGCAACCATGAGGTTCGCATCTTGTACAATGAACTTGTCCTGATCAGCGGCAACGCCAATCCCGAAATCAGCCGGCGCATCGCCGATTGCCTGGGCGCCGAACTGCGCAGCGTGGCGGTCAGCCGGTTCAGCGACGGCGAGATCCAGGTCAAGATCGAGGAAAATATCCGCGGTACCGACGTCTTCCTGATCCAGTCGACGAATCCTCCCGGCGACAACTGGCTCGAGTTGTTGTTGCTGCTGGACGCGGTTCGCCGCGCGTCCTGTCGCCGCGTCACCGCGGTGATCCCCTATTTCGGTTACGCCCGCCAAGATCGCAAGGACCAACCCCGGGTGCCGATTGCGGCGAAGCTGATGGCGAATTTGGTCACCGCAGCTGGCGCCAACCGCGTGCTGACGATCGATCTGCACGCCCCGCAGATCCAGGGATTCTTCGACATTCCCCTGGATCACCTCTATTCGGCGCCGGTTCTCTTGAAGCATTTCCAGGACATCGATCCACAGCGCACGGCCGTCGTGGCGCCGGACGTCGGCAGCATCAAGATGGCGCGGTCATTCGCCAAACGACTGCAAGTCAGCCTGGCGATCATCGACAAGCGCCGGCCGATCGCCAATGAGTTGGAAGTGATGAACTTCATCGGCGACGTCGACGGGATGGACGTGATCATTTTCGACGACATGGTCGACACCGCGGGCACACTCTGCAGCGCGGCCAAGGTCTGCATCGAGAAACAAGGCGCCCGCTCGGTGACGGCCTGTTGCACGCATCCGATTCTCTCGGGTCCGGCACTGCAGAGGATCAACGCGTCGCCGCTGAGCGAACTTGCGGTCTCGAACACTATCCCGTTCCATCGCGGCGACGAATGTCCGAAGATCAAGGTGCTGGATGTCGCGCCGCTGCTGGCCGAGGCCATCGACCGGATCCACTTGGAGAAGACCATCAGCGCGCTCTTTTCCTAGCTGCGGCGCGCTCCGCGGAGGCGTATGGCCCGCGCGATCCTGATCATTCTGGACGGCGTCGGCGTCGGCCGCGCGCCCGACGCCGCTGCCTATGGCGATCTGGGTAGCGACACCCTGGGCAATCTGTCGCGCGCCGTCGGCGGTCTGAACTTGCCGACCCTAGCGGCGCTCGGTCTCGGTAACCTGCACGACATCGACGGTGTGCCCCCCGTGGCGTGCCCGCTGGCGGGGTATGGCCGGATGCGACCGATCTCCGCCGGCAAGGATTCCACGACCGGTCACTGGGAATTGATGGGCCAGGTGACGGCGGCGCCGTTCCCGACGTACCCGGGGGGATTCCCGCCGCACCTGCTGGAGGAGTTCAGCCGCCGCACCGGACACGGCTGGCTTGGCAACGTGGCGGCCAGCGGCACGGCGATCATCGCCGACCTCGGCGACGAGCATGTCCGCACCGGCAAGCTGATCGTCTACACATCAGCCGACTCGGTGTTCCAGATTGCGGCCCACGAAGAGGTCGTGCCGCTGCCCGAGCTCTATCGGGTCTGCGAGATCGCGCGGGAGCTGCTCGCGCCGCCGCACCAGGTGAGCCGGGTCATCGCCCGACCGTTCCGCGGCGGAAGCGGCGCCTACGAGAGGACCGCCAACCGCCGCGACTTTTCCTTGCCGCCAGCAGACACCATCGTGTTGCACAGCCTGCGGCGCGCGGGCATCCAGGTGCAAGCGATCGGCAAGATCTACGACCTGTTTGCCGGCCGGGGCATCGACGCCAAGCTGCCGAGCCATGACAACGCCGCGGGTATGCGACAACTCGCCGAACTGTACGGCCGAGCGCCGGATCGTACGTTCCTGTTGATCAACCTCGTGGACTTCGACATGTTGTGGGGCCATCGTAACGACGCGGCGGGCATGGCCGCCGGGTTGCGCGCGTTTGACGCGTGGCTAGCCGAGTTTATGCCGCGCCTGCGGGCCGGCGATCTCCTGATGATCACCGCCGATCACGGCAACGACCCGACCACGCCGAGCACCGACCATTCCCGCGAGGAGGTGCCGGTGCTCGCGCTGCTGGCTGCCGCGGCAGAGCAGGTCGGGTGCGACCTGGGCCTGCGGCCGACGTTCGCCGACCTTGGGGCGACCGTCGCGGAGTTCTTCGCGGTGGAGCCGCCCCCACACGGGACGAGTTTCCTCGGCGCCTTGCGCGGGGCCGCCGCCGGAGGTGTATCTTGACGGACGAGCTTGACCGGTTGCTGCAGGCCGCGTGTGCGGCGCGGGCCCGCAGCTATGCGCCATATTCGGGTTTTCGCGTCGGCGCGGCGTTGTTGGGCGCCGACGGCCGCATCGTCACCGGCGTCAATGTCGAAAACGCCAGCTTTGGTCTCTCCCTTTGCGCAGAGCGCGCCGCGGTCGTGCGCGCGCTGGCCGACGGCTGCCGCGACTTCCGGGCGATCGCGATCTGCGGCAGCGGCGAGGCTCCGACGCCGCCCTGCGGCGCCTGCCGCCAGGTTCTGCAGGAATTCGCGCCGTCACTCACGGTGATCCTGGCCGGCGAACGAGGCGCCGGCGGCGAGGTCGTCCAAACCACGCTCGCCGCGCTACTCCCGCACGCGTTCACCGATTTCCGCGACCGCCGAGGCGAATCCGATCAAGACCGTTCTTGACTGGGGGCGCCGGCGGAACGCGCGGTCAGCTCCAACGAGCAGGGGAGATTGCGGTGGACGTACGCGAGATCATCGAGGCGAAACAGCGTGGGCGCGAGCTGCCGGCGGACGTGATCGCCGAACTGATCGCCGGATTCACGGCCGCGCGGGTGCCGGACTACCAGATGGCCGCGTTTCTGATGGCGGTCTGGTTTCGGGGCATGACTGCGGCCGAGACGGCGGCGCTGACCGACAGCATGTTGCGTTCGGGCGCGCGACTGGACACCTCGGCGCTCGGCGGCCCGACCGCGGACAAGCATTCCACCGGCGGCGTCGGCGACAAGGTGTCTCTGCTGTTGGCGCCGCTGGCGGCGGCGTGCGGCCTGCGCGTGCCGATGTTGTCGGGCCGCGGCCTGGGCCACACCGGCGGCACGCTGGACAAACTGGCGGCGATCCCCGGCTATCGTCTGCACCTGCCGAACGACGAATTCCTCGCGGTCGTGCGCGACACGGGTTGCGCGATCGTCGGCCAGAGCGGTGATATCGCGCCGGCTGACGGGCGCATCTATGCCTTGCGCGATGTCACGGGCACGGTCGATTGCGTGCCATTGATCACCGCCTCGATCATGTCCAAGAAGCTGGCCGCCGGGCCGCAAACCATCGTCATCGATCTGAAATGCGGTTCGGGCGCGTTCATGACGGATCTCGCACGCGCGCGCGAGCTGGCGGCCGCGCTCTTGGCCGTCGGACGCGCCTACGATCGCCGGCTCGCGGTCGTGTTCTCGGACATGTCGCAGCCGCTGGGCGTCGCCGTGGGACATGCCACCGAAACCCTGGAAGCACTGGCTGGGCTGAGACCGGGCGGCCGCCGGACCGCGCCCGCCGACCTCGTGCGGTTGACCGAAGAACTGACGGCTGCCATGCTGCAGACAGCGGGTGTCGAGCCGGATCACGACGCGGCGCTAGCGCGTGTGCGGGCCGTTTGGGACGAGGGAACGGCCTGGCAATCGCTGCAAGCCTGGGTCAGCGCGCAGGGCGGCCGGCTCGCCTGGGATCGCGACGACCTCGGCCTGAGGATTGCGCCGGTCGCGGGGGAGTTCCCGGCGCCGGCTGCGGGTTGGCTCGAGGTGTGCGATTGTCGCGCCGTCGGCCTGGCGCTGGCCGCGCTGAAGGGCGCGCGCCTACGCGTCGAGGATGCGATCGATCACGAGGCGGGAATCGACTGGCTGGCGCGGACGGGGGATCGCGTCGAGGCCGGCCAACCGTTGGCGCGCTTGCGGACGCAAGACCGTGCGCTGCTCGCCGCGGCCGCCGACCGCCTGGCCGCCGCGGTCCGCATTCATCACGAACCGGTGCCTGTACGCGAGCTGATCCTGGCGCGGATGTCCTGACCGGCCGCCGGCGCGGCGCAATCAGAACTCGTCATCCCGGCGGAGCTTGTCGAGGGCGTCGAAACTCGTCGTCCGGTCAGACCTGTCGTGCGCCTCGGCGCCGTGCACGTCGCAGACGGATTGCGGGAAGGTACTGGGCAGGAACACCTCGACCGCGGTGGAATCACAGGCACTGGTGGCGAGCAAACCGGAGAACAAGCAGACCCGTTTCTCGACGATCGCCGGCGGTCGCACAAACGGTTCGTCGCCTTTCTCGTCGGCGACGCGACCCATGAACTTGGCCCAGATCGGCAGGGCATGATGCGCGCCCGTTGCGTTGCGGCCCATCGGCTGCGGTTCGTCGAAGCCGACCCAGATCCCGCCGCAGTAACTGGGTGTATAACCGCAGAACCACGCGTTGGTGCTTTCATTGGTGGTGCCGGTCTTGCCGGCACCGGTCTTGGTGAAGCCGCGCCAGCGAGCGCTCTGGCCCGTACCCTCGCGCAAACCCGTTTGCAGCAGATGGGTCATCAGGTACGCCTCGGCTGGGTCGAGCACCTCGTACTGGCGGATCCGCGTTTGCTCGAGGACCTCGCCGTCGAGGGATTCGACGCGCGTGATCAGATGCTGCTCGACGCGGACACCGTGATTGGCGAAGGTCGCATAGGCGCCGACGACCTCGCGCAAAGTCAACTCGCCGGCGCCCAGCAACAACGCCGGCACGCGCGGCAGGGGACTGGTGATGCCGAGGCGGGCGGCGTTGTCCAGCACTGGCTGCAGCCCGAAATCCAGGTAGAACTTCGCTGTCGGGGTGTTGATGGATCGGCTCAAGGCGTACCGCAGGCTGACCGGGCCCAGGAAGCGGTTGCTGAAGTTCTTGGGGCGCCAGAGGCTGCTGCCGGTGTCGACGACAAACGGCGTATCGAGCAGGATGCTGGCGGGATGGTAGTTGTGTTGCAGCGCTGTCAAATACACGACTGGTTTGAAGATCGACCCGGGTTGCCGCAGCGCTTGCCACGCGTTGTTCCACTTGCTGTCGGCGAAATCGCGGCCGCCGAGCATCGCCAAGATCGCCCCGGTCCGCACGTCCTGGAGCAATCCCGCGCATTGCAGATACTCGACCCGCTCCGGGCGTTGGCCGGCGGCGCTCAGACTATCGTAGCGGGCTTTGGTCACCACATAGCCGGCCTCTATTTCCAAAGCCAGCATGTGGTCCTGGGCCGCCTCCTCGAGCCAGGTCTGGTACCTGGGCACCAGGGTGGTCCAGACGCGCAAGCCGTCGGTATAGAGGCGATCGACGCCGTAGGTCCGTTCGAGGTGCTTGCGCACCTCCTCGACGAAGTAGGCGGCGAAGCCGGCCTCGGCGGCCGCAGCGTCGGGGTCGGCGATCGTGACTTCGGTGGCGCCGATCTGGGTCGCCTGTGCTGCGGTGAGCTTGCCGGCCGCCAGCATGGCCTGCAGGACCGTTGCCCGCCGGCGATACGCGGCGTCCGGATAGAGAAACGGGTTGTAACGTTCCGGCAACTGGATCAAGCCGGCGATCATGCTGGTTTCTGCCGGTCCGAGATCCTGAAGGTCGCGTCCGAAGTACAGTTGCGCGGCGGCTTGCACGCCGTAGGTCCCGCGCCCCAGGTAGATCTGGTTGAGATACATCGCGAGGATCTCGTCCTTGGTGTAGATCTGTTCGATCTGCACCGCGAGGATCATCTCGCGGAACTTTCTGGACAGCGTCTTCTCGGGGGTCAACCAGAGATTGCGGGCCAGTTGCATGGTCAAGGTGCTGGCGCCGGGGCGGCCGCGGCCGAAGACGTTGTCGAGGACGATCTTGACGATGCGCTTCAAATCGATCCCGTAGTGGTCGTAGAAGCGTCGGTCTTCGGTAGCGATCACCGCGTCGAGCAGGTGCGGCGGGATACGCTCCAGGGGCACGACCGTGCGATTCTGGGTATAGAACTCGCGGAGCGTGTCTCCGGTCGCCGCGAAGATTACGGTCTTTTCCGACGGCTGGATATTGCGAAGCCGCTCCAAGGACGGCAGATCGCTCGAGAGCTTGTTGAGAAGCACGAACGACCCGGCCACGGCTCCGGCAAAGACCAGGAGAAACAACGCCAGCAGGCGCTGCACCCAGCGGCGTGGAATCGTGCGCTGCAGCCAAGCGGTCATAAGATCCTGTTCTGCGCGAAAGCCGAGCACTCCCTTGCCGGCACAACCTTAGGGAATCCGGGGCCAACCGTCAAAGACCAGTCGCGAATGGAGCCGCGGTCCCCAACCAGTTTGGGGCTCGCCGAGTTCCGCCGGCGTTGTCTTGCCGCGGGTATGGGCGGCGAGGCGTTGGACTCCGGCCGCGCCCGGAACGCGCTGGACCGCCGGCCGCAGCGGCGATAGATTCCCAACGACGAATGTAGGCATTGACTCAGACGCGCTCCCGAGGCGGATCATGGACCAACTGAATGCAATCCAGAAAGCGGGGCTACGGGTCCTGATGGCCGCGGGCATCTGGCCGCACATCCATTTCACCTACAGTCCGTTCAAGATCCTGGAATTCCGCGAGCTGGTCGAGAAACTGGTCTGGACGGGACGCGAGCGAGTCCTGGACATCGGCTGCGGCGCCGGGCTGCAGACTTTTCTGATCGGGCGACGCGCCGGACACACAACCGGTCTGGACGTCAATGCGGAGTTCATTGCGCAAGCCCGCTGGTACGGTCGCTACGTGCGGGGCGGCGTCGTCGACTTCGAATCGCGCGCCCTCGCCGACGTCGGTTGGCCGGAGGCCACGTTCGATCGCATCTTCAGCATCTGCGTTCTCGAGCATATTCCCGAGCATCGCGCCATTCTCGCCGAGTGCGCGCGGATCCTGAAGCCGGGAGGCAGTCTGGTTTTTTCCGTCGATACACTGGCGGCGATCGCCGACCCCGAGCTGCGCCGGCAGCATCAGAGCGAGCATCACGTGGTCCAGTACTACACGCCGGAAAGCCTGCGGACCCTCCTAGCGGAGTCCGGGTTGATCGATATCCGCCTGCGCGTTCTTTTTCGCAGCGAGTTGGCCCGCGCACTCTTCGCGCGCGGCATTCGCGAGGGATTCAATTTCGGGCGTTTGCAGGCCAGCCGTCTGGCCGCGCGCCTGGCTCGCGCCGAAGCCGCGGCGGCGCCCGACGCGCCGGGAATCTTCTTAGCGGCCTGGGCCCGCCGCCCGCCTGCGAGCGGCGGGGGCGAATCACCGCGGGCAATTTCGCGCGATTGACAGCCGGGATGCTTCGGCTTGCCGGTTGAATCGATGCCGGTCGCAGACTATGCTGGCGGCCTCATGGCGACCGTCGATCTCAGCATCATCATCGTCAACTGGAACACGCGGGACCTGCTGGCGGCCTGTCTCACCAGCCTGCCGGCGGCCACCGCGGGCTTGACCAGCGAAATCATCATGGTCGACAACGATTCCCGCGACGGCTCGGTGGCCATGGTCCAGGAGCGATTCCCCACAGTTCAGGTCGTCGCCGCAGGGGCCAATCTGGGCTTCGCGCGTGCGAACAACCTCGCGCTGCCGCGCGCGAGCGGCCGCAATGTTTTGTTGTTGAATCCCGATAC